>Ga0209542_10001071_pt1 | contig 65201 bp, 80 predicted proteins | sample RifCSPhighO2_01_FD_184028 | JGI IMG/M metagenome (GOLD analysis project Ga0209542, IMG submission 184028) | Soil microbial communities from Rifle, Colorado - Rifle CSP2_plank highO2_0.1 (SPAdes) (version 2) | ecosystem: Environmental > Terrestrial > Deep subsurface > Rock core/Sediment ...
GTTCTGTTGAAATAGAGCTTGCAAGAAAACTGCGTGAGTATTCAGATACGGTCGGCGGCAGAGAGCAACTGGCGATAAACGCATTTGCAGAAGCCATAGAAATAATCCCGCGCACTCTTGCTGAATCCACAGGCAAAGACGCAATAGACCTTCTTGTCAACCTGCGGACAATGCACGAAAAAGGCAATACAAACTACGGCATAGACGTCATGAACGGCGTTTTGGCCGATATGAGGGCGTTGGGTGTCGTAGAACCGTTGAAGATAAAGACGCAGGCAATAAAATCCGCGTCAGAAGCGACAGAAATGATTCTAAGGATAGACGACGTGATAAAATCCCGCGCTCCTGCTGGTCCTCCTATGGGAGGTCCTCCTGGTGGAATGGAAGATTACGGTGAATAAAATCGAGGCGTAGACTGCTCCTGTTAATTTTAATTATGAAATTGACACAACTGGATAGAGAATTGCAGCAAGAATTGAAAAGGGCCAAAGCAGGGGTTCAAAGGGAATACAAAAACCCAACAGATGTTCAGATATACAGACGATTTCTGAATAATTTCGATGCTCGTTTGCCATTTGATTCTTACTGGCGTGAAGCTGAATTGGAAGTGAATTTAGACGCAGAACTAAGGAGCACATCGATGTTCAGTGGTTCTGCAATGTTCTCAGAAAAGCTCTTGTCGGCGATTTGTCGAAATTTTTTCTTAGAAGTTGGGGATGCTGCCAAGGCAGCTAGGGTGCCCTCGGATCTGATTGATATTACTTCCTATGAAGATGCTTACGAAAAACATAAAACAGTTAGAATGAATTTTGTTCCTGAACTCTACAGAGCTTATGTTGTCTTGAGAAAAAAGGGCTACAATCACGTCGATTTAATTGCTTAGTTCTTTTTATTTTCTATCGTCAATTTTAATCATGGAAATCGACAAACTCGCGCTTATTTTCATTAAAAATAGAAAAGCCCTCGGCGCAGTTTCCAAAGGCAAGGACGTGTTCTATTTTCCCGGCGGCAAGCGTGAATCCGGCGAAACTGATGAAGAGGCATTGACACGGGAGGTAAAGGAAGAGCTTTCCGTTGATCTGGTGCCAAAAAGTATCAAATATTATGGCACTTTCATAGCACAGGCATATGACAAACCGGAAGGCGTGATGGTTAAAATGACCTGCTACACCGCAAAATTCGACGGGGAGCCAAAAGCATCGTCGGAAATAGAAAAAATAATATGGGTGACATCAAAAGACATTGAAACGGCGCCGCCTGTTGACAAACTTATTTTGGCCGATTTAAAAAAGAAAAACCTTATTGATTAGATTATCTTTTTATACTCCCTTTCACATAAAGGAAATATGCCTATCGAAGAGGAAGAATACGAAATCGTGCCCGTCGGGCCGATACGTCGCATCGAAAGGCGGATGGAAAAGATCGAGAAGGGCACTACAAGCACTGACATGGTTAAAGAGCTCATAGAAGTGGTAAGGACTAATCAGAAGATAATAGACGAGGTCGTCAAGATAAACTCGGAGATGATAAACCGCGTTTCTGATTTGGCTACGCACGTCAGCCAGTTAAATGAAAGAATGAACGACTTCCTTGATCGTGTAGAAGTAAGCAGCGAAGCAGAACAGCCTCCGCCTGTTCAGCAACAAAAAAACGTTGAAGAGATGGATGCGAGGATGCAAAAGCTGGAGAAGAGAATAAACTCGGTCCTGCTTTCAAGCATGAGAAACCGCCCGGTAAGGCCTACACAGATGGTACGAAGGCCGATGTCGGCTTAAGCACGACAAGATCTTATTCTAGTTGAAAGTCAAGTGAATCGCCAGTGCGTTTCTGTTAAGTTTTTTAATCGACTATGAACAGGAACACCGAAGTCATACAATTCAACCTTACAATTTTCTTTAAATTACCCTGAAGACAATTAATTTTCATGAAGGGTCAACAGGAAGCGCTTTCTGCCATACTGATATCCGGTATATTGATAGGCGTAGTTGGATCCGTTTATTTCTGGGGCGTGCCTCTCATACAGAAGAACAAGGACATCTCAATCCTAGAAAGTTCGGAAGCATTTGTGCGCGGGCTTGACGTGAAGATAAAGTCTGTGGCAAATAACGGCGGAAGGGATCAGATGAGCATACCCGTACCGGGCATTGTGACCTTTGACGGTAAAATGATAACGATGTCTATAGAAACTGACGGCACTATATATGCTGCAAACGCGCAAATACCTTTGGGCAGAAACACTGACAGCACGCTAAACGTAGACCTGACGAATCCGTCAAATCCGGTAAAATACGGCATATGGGGCACTCATGAAGCTACACTGCTGAATGTCATAAGCAGGAAACAAGGTGACACAGGCTACAAGAATGATTATACGCTAGAATATGTCGAGCTTAGAAATGCGGCAACGCTCAGAGACTTCAGGATAGCGCTGACGGGGCCGCCAGCATCAGGCGGGCAGGACAAAACAATAATAATAGACAGCCTCGGCGATTCAACCACCGTGAATAACGGACGAACCTTAATAAGCAGCAACGTGAAAATTAGTATAATATGATACCATCGGATCGCTTAGGTCGTTCATTTTACAACTTACGTAAGGATGCCAGAGCACCGAACGCCTGCCCGGGTAAGAAGGGCCAGTACAGGGTAATAAGCGAAATACTCTTATTTTTCATCGGCATACTCATAACAAGTTTCGTTATAATAAATTTCGGCAATCTGGAAACCTCAATAAGGTCTACATCATTACATGACCAGCTCGAGAGCGTCGGTGACTCTGTGGCAACGGCAATAGTGAAGGTCGCTACATCGGAGAATGCCACAATAAGGCTCGCAATACCGGACCAGGTGTCGGGTTACACGTACGTGATATCCATAAAGGACGTAAACGGCGGGGAAATGACAGTCAGTACCTTCGACGGCAACGTGTCCATCAAAAGACAAATCTTTAATATCGACTACGACAATACAGTTATCGGCAACCACGTCGTAAACAACAGCGAAGTGGTGAGCAGCGCCGGTTTTATAGAAATAATCAAGAATGAAAAAATAACTATAGCAAGATCAAAGTGATAATCATGGGCAATGTATTTGTAAAAGTGCGCGGGGGCAAGCAGTTTATTGTAAAACCAAAGCCGAAGGAAGTAATGAAAACAGGGTTTCTGGAAGGCGGTTTCGGTGGCGGCGGGGGCAATATGGGTAACATACCAGCTCTCCAGGGAATGCAATACGCTGCGCAACAGCAACTGATACAAAAGATAGCAGAGCAGCTCCAGCAGAAGCAGGCGGACGTGGACGGCATCGCAATACCCGACATACCCACAGAAAAGGGTGCTGCCGAAACCTCGGAAGATATAAAAATGGTCAATGCAAAATATCCGCTTATACCGTCCAGGCCGGCAAAGGGTGAGAAGATTTTCGCTTACGCCCACATAACGTTTGACAACAGGATCGGCGAGCTCGTATACAATATCATAGAGCCGCCCATAGGCAACATGCAAAGCGTGCTTGACTCAATAAAGGAATATGTGCAGGAAAAATTAAACATCAATTTTGCACAAATCAGGAAGACCGATGCCATAGAATACCTTAATGATGTTTTTACGAAAGCGGTCGCATACTTCAAGGTCAGACTGGACAAGGACGCCGTAGATGTTCTTAGATACTACGTCATAAGGGACTTCATAGGGCTTGAAAAGCTCGAGCCCCTCATGCAGGACAAATTCATAGAGGATATTTCATGCGACGGCGCCAACATACCAATATATGTTTACCACAGACATCCGCAATTCGGCTCCATAAGGACAAATATAATATTCAAGAACAGGGATGACCTTGATTCTTTTGCCAACAAGCTCGCTGAGAGATGCGGACGCACGATATCTGTCGCGAAACCGCTGATAGATGGAACGTTGCCTGACGGATCGAGACTACAAGCCACGCTCGGGAGCGACATAGCGCGCAACGGAAGCAATTTCACGATAAGAATGTTTTCCGAGAAGCCGATGACGCCAGTGGATATAATAAATTTCGGAACAAGCGACCTCAAGATGATGGCGTATTTCTGGTTCCTTGTAGAACACGGCTCCTCGATACTTGTTTCAGGCGGTACGGCGTCAGGAAAAACGTCCCTACTTAACGTTCTGTCACTTTTCATAAAACCGCAGATGAAAATCATAAGCATAGAAGATACGTCTGAGTTGCGACTGCCGCACACGCACTGGGTTCCGGAGGTAGCGAGGACGCCGATATCGGAAGAGGGAAAGGTCGACATGTTTGAACTGTTGCGCGAATCACTCAGACAAAGGCCTGACTACATAATAGTCGGAGAGGTCAGGGGCAAGGAAGCGTATGTATTATTCCAGCAGATGGCAGTAGGGCACCCGGGACTCTCGACGGTTCACGCTGAGAATTTCCAGAAACTTGTCGACAGAATGACGTCGCCCCCAATAAGTCTGCCTCCAAATCTCATACAGAACCTGGATCTTATACTATTTGCAAAGCGCGTAAAGCAGGACAGAAAATACAACAGGCGTATATTTTCGGCCGTAGAGGTCGTTGGTTTTGACCAGGACAACAAGGTGATACTTACAAATGACCTGATGAAATGGGACGCAAAGGAAGACACGTTCAAGCTGCTTCAAAAGAGCGCCATTCTAAAGAAGATTGCAAACAACACGGGCATAACAGACGAAGATGTAAAGAAAGAGATTGAGAGCAGGGTCAAAGTACTCAAGTGGATGGTAAAGAAAAATATAACAGATTACAGAAAAATAGCCTCCATAATAAGCATGTTCTACCTTTCCCCTGATTTCCTTCTGGGAAGAATAGAGGGAGACTTATGAGCTATGTAGGATTATCCTACAAAATATTCGGCGACGTTGTCAGGACAATACGCCCGTCTTTCATAGAGATGAAGGATGACCTAAAAAAAGCCAACATCAACTATACGCTGGAAGAATACCTCTCTATAACTGTATTCACGGTCGCGCTGACGTTCCTGCTGGAAGCTGCGATGCTTTCCTTCATATTCGGTCTTTTCATATCGCCAATAATAGCCGTCGTGCTCGCGTTCACGCTGTCACTTACGATATCCGGCTTTCTCTTCTTCATGTTCTATTCATATCCAACAACCGCCTCAAAGAGCAGGGGAACCAAGATAAAGAAAATACTGCCGTTCTCTGTGTCGTATATGGCGACTATAGCAAGTTCTAACGTCCCGGCAATAGAAATATTCAGAACTCTCAGCAACTTCAAGGAATACGGCGAACTTACAAAGGAGGCTGAAAATATAGTCAGAGACGTCGAGCTCTTCGGTATGACGACGTCGGCTGCAATAAAAAAGCAGGCCAAAATAACACCCTCCAAGGATTTGAGGGATTTGCTCTACGGCATAAACACCATGATAATAACCGGAGGCAACATGGGCGCTTTCCTCAAGGGCAAAAATGCCGAATTGATGGGTGATTACAGGAGAAGGATAAGAAAATATTCGCAAGACATCTCACTTTATGTGGAAATGTACCTGACGCTCATAATAACAGGCTCCATATTCTTCATCGTGCTTTCTTCGATAATATCTACCATATCATCCGGACTTGGCACTATAATGGTTCAAACGTTTGTTGTTTTTTTATTGCTGCCGCTGCTGTCTGTAGGGTTTATAATCATAGTCAAATCTACGTCCCCGGCATAGCTAACACGTAATAATTACGCCCCGTAATGTGTTTTTTAATATGAAGAATCCATACTAATTATAGTTATAGTGAACCCACAAAAGAATCTGGACATGTTTGTGGGTTCACTTATAGCGCTCAAGTAAGTATAATATCCAGAATGTTTACTTGGAGCGCTATAACCAAGTAAAGAATCGGATACTATAACTTGGTTAACTATACACGGTTAAGCTTCGCTTAACCTGTACAGGTGAAACGTTGTTTCACCATGTATGTGACCAACTTGTGTAATACAAGAAAGAACAAAGTTCTTTCTGTACAACAAGAGCTTTGCTCTTGTTTGTATTCAAAATATTAAGTTGGTTAGCTATATTGACGTGATGTAATTCATGAAAGTGCCATACAAAATAAAGGGTCCTGAATTAAAAAAAGACCATCTTATACTTGTAATATCTGTCGTAGTCTCCCTGATGCTGATTTTTATTTCGATACTGACGGGTAGCGTTCCGTTGATAGCCAACATGCTGTTTCTTGGCATGCTACTGATGATAATGCCATATTCTTTATACAAATTCTTCCTGCTGAAAAGGATAAGGGCATACGAAAGGGAGTTTCCCAATTTTCTTCGTGACCTCGCAGAGAGCCAGCGCGCAGGTCTGTCGCTCATACAGGCGCTACAAGCCGTATCAAAGTCGGATTATGGGCCTCTTACCAAGGAAGTGAAGAAAATAAACAATCAGCTGAGCTGGAACGTATCACTTGAGAAGGTACTCAAAAGTTTTGGGGACCGCGTATCGGAGAGCAGGCTGATCACGCGCTCCATATTGATAATAAACCAGGCAAACAAGTCGGGTGGAAATGTCGAAGACAGCATGGAAGCCCTTGCAGACAACATGGAATCAATAAAAGAGGCGCAGCAGGAAAAAGCCGTGCTGCTTAACCAGCAGGTCGTGATGATGTATGCAATATTCTTCGTATTTTTGGGCATAACAATAGCCCTGATAAAATTCCTTATACCGCTTCTGCAGACACAGGCGCAGAGCGGCGGGTTCGGCGTGCAGGGCTTCAATTCAAATCCATGTTCGGTCTGCACCACAAGCTCGGATCCCGCGTGCGTTGGATGCAATGTATTCTATTCTGTAGCCGTCGCATTCGACCTTGGAAAGGCAGGCGAGGAAGCGGCATACTACAAGGCGCTCTTCCTGTCAATGATACTCGTACAGGGATTCTTCTCAGGTCTGATAGCGGGCCAGATAGGTGCTGACTCCGTTGTCGTAGGGATAAAACACAGCCTGATAATGCTATTAAGCGGCTTCATAATTTTCATACTAGTGGTGAAGACGGGCATAGTATAGCCTTGTCAATGGCTGTTTAGAGGAAAAAATAAAATAATAATATCGAGGATAAGATCTCAGGAACCCTATTTCTTTTAGGGTAAGACCTAGACCTTTTCTTCGTAAGAAAAGGGATTGGTAATGAAAGGGTTTCAAGAAATAGAGTTCGTCATTGCCATATTTGTTTTCATAACAACCATATCCTTCGTCACACTAATAATCATAAACAACATACCGCTGTTCTACAATATCGCCCAGACGGAAAGCCTCAAGTCAAAGAGCTACCAACACTCACAGATATTGTTGCTAGACGCCGGCTATCCAAGCAACTGGAACACACTGCCGCTCACAAGCATAAGCAGGATAGGCCTGTCAAGCGGGCCCGAATATTTTATTGACAAGAACAAAATAAACAAACTTGCAGAATTCTGCTCTACTCCAAACAACTACGAAACTGTCAAAATCAAGCTTGGCATAGCTGCCGAGCGTGATATCATAATAGAGTCTTCCTATCCTGACGGAACTCCGGTTGGCGCTTCCCTGCAGATATGCAAGCCTCCAATCACTACGCAGATAAGGCAGCAGTTTCAGACAACGAGATTCGGCGTCCTCGACACGCCAGACAGGGAAATTGTGTCCATAAGGTTCATAATAATAAACTAGTGATCTGCATGAAAGGTTTCGCAAAAATATTTGAGGCAATAATAGCGTCTATAATAGTCCTCGCCTCGTTAACATTCTTTTTCGTCCCCGCCACCGGTGTATCCAGATGGGACTCCACATCCCTGCAAGTAACGGCCGACGACGTGCTCCAGGCCGTCTATCTCAACGGGTCTCTTGACAGGTTCGTAAAGACCGACAACAGGACGCAACTGAACAGTGAAGTTTCGGGCATGCTGCCGAAGAATGTGGATTTCTCGATAGAGGTAAGCGGTATACCAAATGACATAATATATGTTTCCTGCGTTGACTGCCCCTCTTCGGACGAACTCGTAGCTATGCTGTCTCCTCTAAACTTCCAGTACAAGAACCGCAACATAAGCATGAGAATTGATCCGCTCACACTTAGCAGTACGTCGATACCGTCCGAGACGAACATACTTTTTTTCCTTGACAAGCAGGGTATTATAGACTATCATGCCAAGATAGACGTCTTTCTGAACAATGGCGGGTCTATATTTTTGCTAAGCGACCTCACACAAAGCGACGTCCAAGGTGTTATTGGGAATATTTTCAACCTGTCGTGGACCGGTAATACAGCACAATCGGCCCATTTCGAGGACGTCTTCAACCCTAACAAAACATCCCACTATGCGGCGCGTTACTATGCAAATCTTACAAACCGCACGCTTGAAAGCACTGCAAGCGTAAACTTCCCGGTAGACGCGTCGGGTTTCCACCAGAACGGCGTGCTTGCCAATAGTGACGAGAAAAATATTGTAGTAACGAACGACCAGCGTGCGTATGCCAGGTCTAATTTCACTGCGCTGAACAACAAAGGACGGTCTGTATGGTTTGCAGACTACAACAGGGCGGACCACAACGCCCCTACAACAAAAGCAATAGACAGCCTTGTCAAGGCCGCAATAATGTGGGACAGCGGCGAGAGGTTCAAACTGGATGTCATAAAAAAAGAACCTGCGCCGATACATGTGAAAACCGGCATATTTGTATTCGGCGAAGACCCGTATCTGGTAGAATTAACGGTGTGGAACGTTTTCTTTTAAACTTTTTCTTTCGCAAAGGAAAATCTTAATCAAAAAGAAAATATATTACAAAGAAATTTTATCCGTATATTGCATTTATAGCTCTACAGGTTAATAATCGGGATATTATACACCTGTGAGCTATACAAGGTGAAGCGAAGCTTCACCTGTACAGGAGAACCAAAGGTTCTCCTTGTATGTAAACAAGTAAAAATCATATCCAGAATCTTTACTTGTTTATAGCGCTCCAAGAAAACAATCTGGAGTATTATAATTTCTTGAGCGCTATAAGCAAACCCAGTTATAATACCCGATTATTTACTGGGTTTGCTATAACTATAATAACGTTACGTCCATACTCTTATCTATGTTTTGCATAAAATGTGGGAAGCCGGCGGTAGTCAATAACTTCTGTAGCGAATGCTTTATTGAAAGAGAAGCTTTGTTCTCGGCCAAGGATATAAATTTCGTTTACTGTGACCTCTGCGGGATCGATCAGAAAGCACTGGGCGATGCTATATTGAACTCAATAAAATCTCAGAACAGCCTGAGTGAAACCAAGATACACAAGAAAACTATTGGAAATAAGATCCACGTCAAAATAACATGCATAGGCAAGATAAACGGGATAAAGAAAGAAGAGTCCCACACTACAATGGTCATACTTAGGAAAAAGATGTGTGACATGCACGTCAAGCTGTCCGGCGGATATTACGAGGCCATGATACAGGTCAGGGGTGAGCATAAGGAAGTGATTTTAAGGCGTGTGATGAAAATTGTTCCGGAAAAAGCTGTGATCAATGTCGAAGAAATCCCTGAAGGTTATAATGTAAAAATAATGAGAAAAGCAAACGCCGCCGCAGCCGCGAGGCAGCTCGGCGAGAGCTACAAGATCATAAAATCCTTTAAGGTTGTAGGGAGTAAGAAGGGCCAGATGCTTTGCAGGAATTTTTATGCTGTCAGGTAGTAAATATGACAAAGGGTTTTGATTCTATTGATAAATTAATCGGGTTTTATGTTAAACTCGGCTATACAGGCTACAAATTGAAAAAGGTTCTTGGAAAAGATAAGAGTTATTGGCGTCTTATAAAGGAAAGAAGAGCCGAACTAAGAAGACTTGGTCTTGACCAGTCAGAAATAAAGAAATATGTACTGCTTACAAACAAAGACGTTGAAATTCTAATAACCTGCAAACGTCTTGAGAAGATAAATTTAACAAAAGAAGACCGTTCCTTGGTCAAGCTTATAAAAACTCAGTTAGAAGAGGACTGGAGAACTCCATTGAAAATAGAGCTAAATAGGCTTCTGAGAAAATACGAGTGATAATCATGTATCGAAGCGATGAACCAATGAGAATAAAGACGCCAAGACAGGGCGAGGTATTCGGTGTAATAGAAGCCATGCTTGGCACGAACAAGCTTCGCGTCAGGTGTCAGGACAATAAGATGCGATTGTGCAGGATACCTGGGAAGCTGCGTAAGCTGCTGTGGATGAGGGAAGGCGATATTGTTCTGGTCAAGCCATGGGACATAAAAGGCGATACCAGCGGCGATATAATCACGCGATACACGCAAACGCAAGTTTCTTGGCTAAAGAGAAAAGGCATGCTAAAACTTGATTGATTATCAACAACCATCATTTACGAATTATGAAATATATTAAAATCAACGATGGTTGGGGATATAAGGATACCTACAATTAACATTTTATCCTGTTCTCCACCATCTAAATATAGGTGGTATCCTTAGTATGATAGCTACAGTTAAAATTCCCGAAGAACGAGTATCTGTCCTGATAGGCACGAAGGGTTCTACAAAGAGAAATATCCAGCGTCAGACAAAAACCAAGATTATAATAGAAGGCGAAGAGGTCACAATAGATGGCGACTCGATAAATGCGCTGGATGCGGAGAATATTGTCAAGGCCATAGGCAGGGGGTTTTCGCCGGAAAATTCCTTCCTTTTGCTGGATGAGGAGAACACGCTATCCATCATAGACCTGCCTAAAAATAAAGCAACACTAAAAAGGGTGAGGTCACGACTGATAGGCACGAACGGCAAGTCGAGAAGGAATATAGAACGCCTGACAGGAACACATATATCCGTATACGGCAAGACCGTCTCATTGATAGGCGAGTACAGCAACGTCGAAATAGCCGAACAAGCCATAAACAAACTTATAAAAGGTGTGTCGCACAGATTTGTATACGAATTTCTGGAGGCAAAACAGAATGAGCGAGCGTAAAAAAGCCGAGGATTTTGCGAAGGAGCAGAAAGAAATAAGCGTCAGCGAATTTTTCGAAAAGAACAAACATCTACTTGGTTTTGATAATCCCACGAAATCTCTTCTTATGGCAGTCAAGGAAGCTGTCGACAACTCTCTTGATGCGTGTGAAGAAGCGGGCCTCGTGCCAGACATAACCGTCAAAATAAAAAACGTCAAGGAAGATGTTTACCTAGTTTCTGTAAGCGACAACGGACCTGGTATAGTGAAAGAGCAAATACCCCGCGTTTTCGGCAAGCTGCTTTACGGCAGCAAGTTCCATCGATTGAAGCAGTCCAGAGGTCAGCAAGGTATAGGCATAAGCAGCGTTACGCTTTACTCGCAGCTGACGACAGGTGTGCCTACCAAAGTATGGTCCAAAGTCGAGAGCAAGAAAAAAACACATTATTTTGAACTGCACCTGAACACGGCAAAGAACGAGCCTGACATAGTAAAGGAAGAAGACATCGACAAGGAAGTTGTAGGCGAGCACGGCGTGCGCATAGACATGGAGATACACGGCCGCTACAGAAAAACTGTCGAAGATTACATAAAGCAGACATCCATATCCAATCCGTTCGCAAAAATAAGCTACACAGCACCAGACGGCACAAAGACAACCTTCCCGCGTTCCCTCAATGAGTTGCCGAAACAGCCGAAGACTATGAAGCCTCACCCTCACGGGATGGAATTCGGCATTTTACAAAGACTTCTGCAGAAAACATCCTCCAGAACTTTGCTTTCTTTTCTAACTAATGAATTTTCCTCCGTCGGCAATCAGAGTGCAAAGGAAATATGCAAAATTGCCAAACTTGACGAAGGTACGAAGCCGCAAGAATTGGATAGGTCATCAATAGAAAAATTAATCAAGGGAATGCAGACCGCCAAGGTGCAAAGGCCACCCACGGACTGCCTGTCGCCTATCGGATCTGCAGAGTTGGAAAAGAGTCTCAAAAAAGAATATCCAAATGCCGAGTTTGTTACGTCAATAACAAGGGATCCTGAAGTCTATAGAGGATTTCCTTTCCTTATAGAAGTTGGTATTATTTATGGCTTTGAACAAGAATCAAAAAAGAAAAACGATGAAGAAAAGAGAGAAGACACCATAGAATTGATAAGATTTGCCAACAGAGTGCCGCTGCTCTACCAGCAGAGCGCATGTGCACTGACGGAAGCGGTAAAAGATGTTGACTGGCGCCGCTACAATTTACAGCAATCCGGAAGTAATTTGCCTTCGGGTCCTATGAAACTTGTTGTACATATTTGCTCTGTCTGGGTACCGTTCATGTCGGAAAGCAAGGAGGCAGTTGCAGCATACCCGGAAATAATAAAAGAAACCAAACTTGCTATTCAAGACGCGGGACGCAAGCTCTCCTCTTACTTGAGCGGCAAGCGCCGTGCTGGCGAACAAAAACGCAGGCTTCAGATGTTCGACCGGTATTCAGGTGAAGTCTCGGCTGCCTTATCCATACTAAGCAAAATTCCGGAGAAGGAAGTGGAGAAGAAATTAAAGGCACTGATAGAATCAAGAATACACATAAAGGAAGATTTTGCAGATGAAGAAACAAAGGAAGTCGCAGGCGAAGCTAAAGATGTAAAGGAAGCGAAGAAGAAATAGATGAGTGATTTTAATGGTCAAAGATGTAAAAAAGGTACTGGAAAATCTTGGAATAAAATTGGTACAAGAAATAGAGAAGAAAGAAAACCCAAATATAGAGATACCAATACGTGCATTGTCCAATGTTGTCTACGACAAAAAATTGGGCCAGCTTACACTAGGCAATAAAACTTCCAAAAGGTATTATTTCAACGTTGCGCACGCGAAAAAATTCATGCAAACTGTCATGGTCGCTTCATTCTCAAAGCAGCTGCTGGAACAAAATATACACGCAAGCATCAGAGATATGTTCTACAACCTCAAACGTACGTTGCCGGACAGCGATGAAAATACTTTTGATGAACAAAGTGAGTCGGATCCCATAATAGTCGATCTTGAGGTTGCCACCGATGTGCTGCGCGAGCAGCTTCATCTCACTACAGATAGAAAGGGCATAGTAGCAGGCAATGTAATTATACAAGACAGGGGAGACAACATAGACTGGTCCAAGCTGGGAAGCGGCGGCTGGTCGATTCCGTCCACGGTTGATGAAATAACTTTCAAGAAAGTGGATGCTGAATTTGTTCTTGTTGTAGAGAAAAATGCAGGCTTCGAACGATTGCATGAGGACAAGTTCTGGCAGAAGCACAAATGTATACTTATCGGAACAGGAGGCCAGCCTAGCCGCGGCACGAGATTGCTTATACAAAGACTTAATGGTGAATTCAAGCTGCCTGTATATGTGTTTTGCGACAGTGATAGCTACGGATTCTACATATATTCCGTAATAAAATCAGGATCAATTAGTCTTGCACATGTTTCGGATAGAATTGCAACGCCTGAAGCTAAGTATCTGGGTCTTACAATAAGTGACATCTATGAATATGACCTAAAAAAAGCGACAATAAAAGCGAAAGATGTTGACATAAAACGTGCAAAAGAACTATTAAATTATGATTGGTTCAAGAAAAATCCTAAGTGGCAGAAGGAAATAAATTTGCTCATAGAAAAAGGTATCAAAGCAGAGATAGAGGCACTATCTCATAGAGGTCTAAAATTCATGTCAGAAACCTATCTTCCAGAGAAACTGAAGAAAAAGGATTTCTTGGATTAAATCTCGATTATCTTGATTTTTTTGTTCTTTACTAAAGTTGCTTGATTTTCATTCAGTTTTACGTATTTGTATTTAGTTTTATCCAAATCTTTCATAAGTTTTTCATAAGGTTTGACGTATTTTTCAACTCCAAAATGAGGCAAAGGTATGAAATCAATAAGGTTTAGTCCCTTGAATGACTTGAGCTTTGCCTTGGACGGGTCGTCAATAAATCTTATAGGCCATATATCGGGACCAGCAACAACCGCTCCTGCACTTGAACCAACATATACAACGTTATTTTCAGTGAGTTTCTTTACTATTTTATCAAAGCCGGTTTCCCTCATTTTCTGAAGTAGATAGAACGTATTACCGCCAGCTACGAATATTATGTCGAATTTTTTGAATTCCTTTATAGATAATTTTCTTTTAAGATTGATTTCTGTTAAATTAAAACCCTTGGCTGTTAACTTTATTTTATCCTCTTTAATCCACCATTTTGTTTCATGTAGGTCGGCGGCTGTTGGAATATATGCCATATTTCCACCCTTCACAGCCTTTTCAATCAGACTAGAAGCATCAGAAGCTAGCAATAAAGTGGCCATATCTTTACATAATCGTTTCCTTTTAAATATTATAGGAAATGTGTTAATCTGAGATGCCCCTGTAGCTCAGTAGGTAGAGCGACAGACGAGCTTTCAAGCTTGGTCGTAACTGTTAATCTGTAGGTCAGCGGTTCGAGCCCGCTCGGGGGCGCTTGGGGTCGTAGCTCAACCTGGGAGAGCACATGACTGAAGATCATGGTGTTATGGGTTCAAATCCCATCGACCTCATTATGCAATTTTATTACGACCAAAGAAAAAACGTAATGTACGGTTTTGAGACTATTGAAATAAAAAGAGGACTTGTCGAGATAACTAGATACGAAAGTAGACCAAGTAGTATATTGATGCATCCCTCTTACAAATTCTTAGTAGGTAAATTACCGAATTCTTTATAAGACCCGGGCTGTATTATACTAAAATGGGTTATAGCTTCTCTCCTACAAGCAAAGATGAAGCTGCGCGCTCTTTCATCAACAAGCGTGGCAAGCAGATGGTAATTGCCGTGGCTGTTGCGTTCCTGATAGGTATATTCTACTTCACCGGCACTACGTTAACGACATACGCCACTTACAACAAAAATCTGGAACAGGAACTGACCGATACAAAGGGGGATCTTACGGCGTCGCAATTGGAAGCGGACTCATGCCAGCAATCGCTTGATGCCTCAAACAGCCAGCTACAGACGTGCACCAACGACCTTTCATCGTCAAAATCCTCATTGCAGAGTTGCACTAGCGAAAAAAACGACTTGACAGACGAAGTCGTGGCATTCAAATCTGCCGTCGAGGCCTGTGAGGGCAAGATAACATCCTCAAGCGACTCATTCAAGCAGCTTGCCAAAAACTCGGTAAGACCTATATGTTGCAGCTTTGGTGACATGCAAAACGGAGCTACGAGGAACTGGGACATTGTAAATAATTCAATAAGCTGCTCAGGCAGCTATACAGTTAACTGTGCAACAGGCGAAACAAATTACTAGCTTTTTAAGCTTATTGTGAAAACAACTAGTAGAAGTGGACAAAGAGTACCAAGCAATCGGTGTTTGCTGCTCGTCTGACTTTTTGCTGATACGTAACTAGGTTAGTCTGCTTCTTTTGATAATTATGTCGAATAAAAACAAGCACCCTCCTGGAATGGAGCGGGCCGACGACTTCAATAAAAATGAGTACGTGGAGCCCGAGCCTGTAAAGGTTGTAGTCGATACGCTGCTCGAAGAAGAAAAGGTAATCGCTGTCGAAAACCGCGAACATGTATACGAGCCGGGCTATTATGGGAAGGATCTCGGAGAGAGGCTTGAGCTTGCGCTTGTCGAGGCGCTTCTGCTGCTCAAGCGTGGCAGGATAAGGGTATTTTCTCAGGGCAAACAGCTATCTTTCAAGGAACTTTACGATCATGCATGCTCGATAGATAAAAGATTCCCGCACAAGTATCGCGTCTATGAGGACCTGCGTGAAAGGGGGCTGCTGGTGCGCACGGGCTTCAAATTCGGCTGTGATTTTCGAGTCTATGAAAGGGGTGTGCAGCTGAAGAAAGGACCGAAAAGCGCAAAAGAGCATACAAAGTGGATAGTTTTCTCTGTATCGGAAGATTTTACAATGTCATTTACTGAATTATCACGCAGCGTACGCCTAGCACATAATATACGTGCGCGGATGCTGTGGGCGGTGGTCGATTCAGAATCCGACTGCACGTATTATATCATCCAGAGAATTAAGCCCTGATGAAATAAGCCATAAAAAGTCTAAAGAGAGTGTAATAAAATGTTAGTAAAAGACCTGATGTCGAAGAACGTTGTTTCTGTAAGGCCTGACGAGCATATCAGCCAGGCCGTTGCAAAAATGGAGAAAAACAAAATACACCAGCTGCTTGTCATGAGTGACTCATCACTCTACGGTATGTTGGAATTGAAGAAAATAGTGTCCAGAGAAATCGATATATCAAGTGCTAAAGTCGAGAACCTGGCAACAAACGTGCCGAATATAGACGCAAATGCAAGCGTAGAAAGCGCCGCACAACTGCTTCTAAGCTCGGCTGCGCGTGCGTTGCCGGTAACGGAAGCCGGCAGTGTTGTCGGAGTTATTTCCGAGTCCGACCTGATGAGGGTTGCAAAACAATTTGTAAAAGGTCTTAACAGCAACTTGCAGGAAATATTAACGCCGGCTATCTATCTCGGCAAAAATGATAATTTTGGAAGTGTCAAGAGACTGCTTTTTGATAAAAATATATCTAGAGTGCCTGTAGTCGACAGTGGAAAGGTTATTGGTGTAGTAAGCACGTTTGAAATGCTCAAAGTATTGAGAGCCGGAAAGACTATGGAGGCTCATGGTGGTAGGACACAAGAAAAAGGCGCGAAGGAAAGGCTACGCCTTGTAGAAACACCAGTAACAGCAATAATGAGACCGGCTACGGCGTTGTCCGGCAGTAAAACAATAAGCGATGCTATAGAGCTACTCAAGACGAATGAAGAGCTCATCGTTAACTACGACGGCGGTTTTGGGGTAGTAACACCAAAAGATATTGTTGAGCTTTTTGCTGCAGCGCCCAAGAAAGAGGTCTATGTACAAATAACCGGCATGCACAATGAGTCAATAGAATTCAAGGCGCGTATGGATATAGCTGTAACAGAATTTGTCACCAAGATAGCAAAAATAGTGAGAAATATAGAGTATTTTGTCGTTCATGTCGACAAGATGCAAAAACAGGGCAACAAGAGTAAATATTCGATTCGTGTACGTTTCAAGGCCTCAGAAGGGTTTTTCGTTGCGCATGCATGGGGATGGAAACCTCTTGACGTGATACAGGAAGTTTTCAGGAACCTAGAAAGTGAAATACTGCACAAATATGGAAAGGTGCAGGCTGGCAGAAAGAAGAGAAGATTCGCAAGCAAGGGAAGATAAAACAAGGGCATGCAATAGGCTGCTATTTATTCTGGAAACTCTATCAACCAAAACCAGTATGTTTCATGGTTAAAAATTAGTAGAAAAGAAAAAATTTCTAAAGTCTTAAATGTCTCTGCCTTTTATTGTCGAGCGTCTGTTGGCTTTTGCGTGTACTGCTGCCTTGTCAAGAAGTCTTACAACTTCCTTTGTCAGCTCTGCAACTGCGTCGCTACCTAGATTCATTTTCTTCTTTTTTGCCAACTGTCTTATCTTGCTCTTAACGATCAATGCGTCTCCCATATTTTCACCTCGTTTCTTATAACGCTTTCATGTCTACCAATATTTATTTGGAAAATATGCTTTAAATTCATTTTACAACGGCGTACCTAAATTCGCTATGTCTTCCCCGTTTAAAAATTTCTTCAATACGTCGGGCAAATCGGTTATCTTGACACGTATCTGCTTCATCGTATCCCTGTCTCTCAATGTAACTGTCTTATCTTCCAGTATCTTGTGGTCGATAGTTATAGAGACTGGTGTACCTATCTCGTCCATTCTCCTGTATCGGCGGCCTATACTACCAGAGTCATCATAGAAAACTGCAAACCCTGCGTCTTTTAGAAATTCCCTGACCTCGTTAGCCCTTTCATCAAGCCCGTCCTTGCTGACCAAAGGAAATACTGCACAATCAAAAGGCGATAACTTACGAGGAAAAGCAAATATGGCTCTTTCCCCATCCTCTCTGTAAGCAAGTTCGAGTATTGCATAAATATTCCTGTCGATACCAAAGCTAAGCTCAAGCACGTGTGGCACGAATTTCTTCTCGTCCACAAAGACTGACATGTCCTGTTTCGAGACGCGCTGGTGTGAACCGAGGTCGCGGTCACTTCTATAATGCACTCCACCGACTTCAATAAATCCTAAGTCCCCAACCTTAATCTCGATATCCCAGTGGTATTTGTTATAGAAGGCTTTTTCCTCGTCCGATAGTTCCTTGAAACGGAAAAACTCTGTAGGCACTTTCAATACGTCAAGGAAGAACTGTTGCACTTTTGCCATGTGGTAGACATAAAACTGTGGTAAATGCTTGGTCATCTCCTCACACTTGACCTCTCTAACATTTTCAGGCCTGTTCTTTACAGGCATGACAAATAGTTTGTAATTTTTTACTTCGGAAAATCTTGGATGTTCTTCAATCTTATCCGGATTAAAAAATATCTGCAACTCTGCCTGGTTAAACTCTCTCATGCGTATAAGCAACTGCCGTGGGCTAATCTCGTTTCTGTAAGCCTTGCCTATTATTGCCAGACCTAACGGAAGCTTTTTGCGCAGGCACTCAAATTCGCGCTTGAAGTTCACGTAAGCCGCCTGGGCTGTCTCGCCGCGCAGATACGCTTTCACGTCATTGCCTATTGTTATCGGAAACATCAGGTTCAGCACACCGACTTCCTCGAAAGGTCCCCTGCATTTGGGACATTTTATGTTGTGCTTCTTGATGACACTGGCGAGGTCGACAAGTGAAATTCCCTCGAAAGTTTCATGCAGCTCTTCTTCCAGGAGCTTGTCCGCCCGCTCTATATGTCCGCATTTCTTGCATTTTACCACTGGATCGACGAACGATTCGACGTGGCCGGATGCCTGCCAAACCTTTTCGTGCATTATTTCAGTCGGCTGAATCTCAAAAAAATTATCGTCCAGTCCAAGAAAGAACTTGCGCCACGCATTTTCCCACCTGTTCTTGAGTAGCGTGCCGAGATGCGCGTAGTCATAAAACCCGGAAAGGCCACCATAAATCTCCGATGACGTCCAGAAAAATCCTCTCCTGCGGGCTATCTCCTCGATCTTGTTTTCCTTTTGCATGCTATTACCTGATTAATTTGTCTAAATTAGTATATTAAAAGCGGCGTATCGCTTTAAAAATGTTACAGGTCAAAACATAGATAAGGTGGATTGATGCCGTACCAATTCGAATAGTCTGTGATTGTCTTCACAGACCTTTTTCTAACAAATTTAAATGGCATGAAAACAGAGTGATACTATGACCTACATACTTACTCAAGAGGGTAAAAATTACCTTAAGCATGGCCTGCCGGAAAAAAGGCTTGTGGAGCTTCTCAAGGATAGAAATGGCATACAAATGAACGACGCCGCGTCCGCCTTGGGTAAAGAGTTCTCCATAGCGCTGCAGTGGTGCAAGAAATACAAATGTATTGACGTCGTAAACGGAAAACTGATTCTAACCAATCACGAAAATATAAAAGATGTAGAAGACCTTCAAGCAGGTATGGAGTTGTTAAGCAAGGGTAAGGAACCAATAAATATCCTTATACTTTTATCCAGAAAACTTGCTGAAAAGGCCGGCGAGAGTATAATCGAGCGTGCTGAAAAATTTGTCGGCAAGGAAATAACTAACCTGAATCTGGAGATAATAAAGACCGGCACTTGGAAAAAAGTCAAGATCAAGCCGTACAACGTAGAGGCCGTTGGCAAAAGGCAAATAGGCAAACGGCACCCTTACAACAAATTCCTGCAGGAGACAAGGCAAAAACTAGTTGAAATGGGTTTTCAGGAAATGACGGGACCGACTATTGAGCTAGAGTTCTGGAACTTTGACGCGCTCTTCCAGCCTCAGAATCATCCAAGCAGGGGCTGGACACAGACTTATTCGCTTGTCAGGCCAAAGGATGGCTTGCTACCGGATAAAGCTCTTGTTGAAAGAGTAAAGGCTGCACACGAAAACGGCTGGCGCACAGGCAGCACTGGCTGGGGGTATAAATGGGACCCGGCAAAAGCCACAAAACTTATGCCGCGAGCGCACGGCACTGCGATGTCTGCACGGATGCTGGCTAACAAGCCAAAAATACCTGGAAAATATTTCGCAATATCACGCTGTTACAGGCCTGATGTCATCGATGCTACGCACGGCGTGGAATTCAACCAGACAGAAGGTATAGTCCTTGATGAATCGCTGACGCTACGCAGCCTGCTCGGCATCCTGAAGGAATTTGCACTCGAATTTGCCGGCGCTGAAAAGGTGAAATTCCTGCCGGATTATTATCCATTCACAGAGCCGAGCGTACAGATGTCGGCCAAACATCCGAAGCTTGGATGGGTTGAACTGGGCGGCGCTGGTATCTTCCGCGAGGAGTTGACGCAGCCGCTGGGTGTGAATGTGCCGGTGATAGCTTGGGGCCTTGGGATAGACAGGTTGGCCATGTTCAAGCTTGGGATAGGCGATATAAGATATCTGTTCAGCCAGAACCTGGACTGGCTGAGAAAGCAGGTGGTTGTATGAAAGAAGTAAACAAATCGAACCGCGAAAAGCGTGTTTCATCTTGGTTAGGACGTGCTTAACATGCCAAAAATCGATGTATCACACAAAGACTTATGCGGCCTGATTGGAAGGAAACTTTCCACAGAACAGCTAGCTGACGAAGTGCTCTACGCGAAGGGTGAGCTGGATGAAGTAAACGGCGACACGCTCAAGATAGATATCAAAGACACGAACCGTCCGGACCTTTGGAGCGCCGAAGGTGTCGCCCGGGAGATCAGGGCGCGCAGCAAGAAGAGCGGCCTGCAGGTCTATGAGGTAAGGAAATCTTCCTACGTAGTCAATGTCGACACGAAATCCGCTTCGCAGCCTATGACCGTTTCTGTAGTCGCAAAAAACATCCATATAGACGACGCCTTCATGTCGCAGATAATACAACTTCAGGAAAAGCTTTCAGTAACGTTCGGCAGGAACAGAAAAGACATTTCGATGGGTATTTATGACATAGACAAAATAACCTTCCCGCTCACCTATACGTCCCTGCACCCGGAAAAAATAAGACTCGTCCCGCTGGATTTCAAGAGAGAGATAAATGGCAATGAAATATTAGAACTTCATCCAAAGGGCAAAGAGTTCGGCCACCTCCTCAAGGGTCATGAACAGTACCCGATATGGGTTGACGCTAACAAAAACATACTGTCGATGCCTCCCATAATAAATTCTGACAGTCATGGAAAAGTTGTCAAGTCTACGAAGAATGTTTTCATAGAATGCACCGGGTATGACATGAAAATACTCAACACTGCGATATGCATCCTGGCGGCGCAGATGGCGGACAGGGGCGCAAACCTTTACAGCGTGAAGGTAAACTATGGGAAAAAGTCTATTCTGACCCCTGACATGTCGCCCAAAAAATTCTACACTACAGTGTCTTACGTAAACAAGGTAATTGGAACTGGCCTAACTGATAAAAAATTTATTGAGCTGGCAGAAAAATCTCTTTACGACGCGAAAATAGTAGGAAGAAAGGTGGAGATATTATACCCTGCATACAGGCAGGACATAATGCACGAGCGTGACATAGTTGAAGATATAGCAATTTCGCTTGGATTCAATTCTCTGGAACCTTTGAATCCGAAACTTATCACGAAAGGCGGACTGCTTCGTGATCAGATTTACGCAGATCGTATTGCTGAAGTCATGACAGGGTGCGGCTTCCAGGAAATTTTATCTTATACATTAACGAACACCAGTAACCTGTTTGAAAAGATGAACATTGCAGGCAAAGCCATAGAGATAGAAAAGCCCCAGTCTTCTAACTGGTCCGTATTCAGAACGTCGCTTCTTCCAGGTCTTATGGAGTTCCTGGCAAAAAACAAGCATGTCGAATACCCCCAGAGCGTATTCGAAATAGGCGACACTATAGTCGAAGACCAGTCGGTACAGACCCGTTCAAAGGACGTGCCAAAAATGACCGCGGTAATTTCGGCGGCTGTTGTCAACTACGACCAGATCTCCTCCACTCTCGATGCATTGCTACGCAACATTGGTATAGAATATACACTGAAAAAATCTTCGCATCCCAGTTTCATAGAGGGCCGTACAGCTGAAATCCTTGTAGGAAAAACACATACCGGGTTCATAGGAGAAATACATCCCGCCGTGCTTAATGGCTGGGACCTTGAGAATCCTGTCGTGGCATTTGAGATAGACCTTGAGGAAATCTTCAATCTACTTAGAAAAAGGTAGTAAAAAGCTGTACCTGTCCCCTTACTTGGTCACGATGGTCGTGCTTATGTTCTTTGTTTCGATTTGCCCTTGACGGGTCTTATATCACTAATAGCGTCCTCCTCGAATGGTCGTTTCTTCTTCTTTTTTATCATAAAAATCACTACGTACATAGAGAAAATTTAATTACCTGATAAAAGGGAATATTTTTTTGTACCAAGGCATAGTAGGCTTATAGTATTTCTCTTCACCAACTATAGTTGCAGCTATCCTCATTATTTCATTGCTGGCAGCTGATCTGGGGTTGTGATGGATGACAGGTACCCTGCTCGCGACTGCCCTTTGCACTGCCAAGTCCTCAGGAACCTCGCCAAGGAATGGTATGTTATCAAGCATGCCAAGTATATCGCGTCTGCTCATTTCGTGTTTACGTCCGCTAACCCTGTTTAAAATAAATCCGGCGTTGCGTGTTCCAAGCTGATCCGCTATTTTTGACGCCTTTAATGCGTCTGTAACTGCGGACATCTCCGGGTTCGTTACAACTATCATTTCGTCGGCAGATTCAATAGACGCAAGCGTCTCGCGTCCGAAGCCGGCTGATGCGTCTAAAAGTATTATTTCAGCACTTCCAAGCAGGTCAAGTAGCGCATTTGGTAAATCCTTTGAATCGACGCCGCGCATATCTTTTAGCGATAATCCGGCGGGCACAATCTTAACACCGCTTTCGTGTGTATATACGGCGTCTTTTATGTTGGCCCGTCCTTTGAGTACGTCGTGCAGCGTTATCGGGTAAAGAGGTACGCCCATGTGCAATCCAAGGCTTGGTGTAGTGAGATTTGCATCAAGAATTATAACATTTTTTCCCATTTTTGCGAGTGCGGAACCAAGGTTTGCGACCATGGTGGTCTTGCCGACACCGCCCTTTCCAGAAACAACAGCTATTATACGTGTCATGTTATCTAGTAAATTCTTGTAAGCTAATTATTAAAAAGGTTGGACCAAGGTGAAAAACCTAATTATTTCATGCAGTGCGTCGAAAGCGGCGGGCAATAAATTACTCATTAAGGGAATAAATATAGTTTTTATGGACTTTTTCTATATTTAATTTTCCTTCACGGCCCAGCCATCCAAGAGCGCTCCTTACTTCACGTTCCTGAAGTTCTGTTACCTCGCATAATTTAGATGCTGTCAATGGGCCGTTATTTTTCAGTGCTTCCCATATTTTTCCTGCGCTTGGGCCAAAGAATTCTTCGCTTGTTATCATAGTTATAGCCTTACATTTCAATTACACAAGTATAGCTATATAAATCTGTAGCTAAAACAGTGAAATCAAATCTTCCTTATAACCTGCGGTTAAAACCGCAGGTTTGTGGGAAGGTAGGATCCCAGATTCATTTTGTTTCACAAGGATTTCGAAAGAAATCCTGTGCAGGAAAAGCTTTGCTTTTCCTTGCATCACACAACTAAAGTCCGTAGTTTTCAATGCATTCTAGGATAAAATTCAGTTTTCATATCCTGTCTTTGACAAAATTTATGTTTGGTGTTGCTTCCATGTTGTGCTTTAGATTTTCCGAAACGTAATAGCTTACCCAGTCGCCAAAATAGATTGCGTAGAACATCCTTGCCAAAAGAGATTTGCCGCTGGTTTGCACTTCGGTAAAGTTTTTAATTAGTTTCTTGGCGGCCTCTATTTGTTTTTTTGTGCCTGAATCTTCGCGGTCCCTTATTATTATAACGGCGAATTTGCCGAAATCCATACTATTTATCTCGTTATGGTTCAGTTCGGTGAACGTGGCCTCGTGCGCTATTATCTTGCTGTTTTCATTGATTTCGTCCTTCCATCTTGCCACGACAGAGGAGAACGCGTCGTAGCTGTATATCACTGGTGTTTTTTTCCCGATTTTATCTGCGATGGCCTTTGCTTTTTTTGTGTCAAACTTCTTTAGCAGGCTTATTGTCTCTTTTATATTTTTGCCCTGTTTTTTTATCAATCCATTATTCTCCAGTGTATTGAGCATAGGGAAAAAAAGGTAAGGCAGGGCCATTCTGGGTAGCATCCCGCCTGGAATGTGTATTGTGTTATTTTCTTTTATATTCCCTGAAGTTACTACGACTATCTGAGCCTTTCTCTTCTTGGCCTCTTTCATCATCGACAAAGTCTCGGCCGTGGTTCCGGAATAAGTCAGGATAAATACAAGGGTTTTTTTGTTTACGAAGGCTGGTAAGTTGTAACTCTTGTCGACTATTATAGATATTTTTGATTCCAGCTTCAGGTAATCGTGCAGTATGTCTGCAGAAATGCCGCTGCCACCCATTCCGCAGACAAGAATATTTTCTACTGGTTTGATGCGGATTTTTTGTTTTATTTTTAGTGCTTTTTCTATATCATCTGGCATTTCTTCCAGCATTTCGTGCATTTTCATTTTATCACAGCGCATTTACAAAATGTTCTACAACATTTTTTGGGTGCTTTGACGTCATAACGGCCGAGGCGACCAACACTCCCTTGCAGCCAAGTTTTATTGCTTTTTTTACGTCGTCACCTGTCCAGACGCCTGCGCCGCAAAGAATGTCTATGTTCTTGTTTACTTTTCTTACTGCGTTTACCGTTCTTGTTACTATTCCAGGGTCGGTCCTCGAGACCGACACACCGGTGGCTATGAGCTCTGGCGGCTCTATCGCGATGATGTCGGGGCGGAGGCGTGCTATCTTTTCAGCCTCTTTAGGTGTCTCGGCGCAGACCAGAGATGTAAGGTGCAATGACCTGCATATTCTTATTATTTTTGCAATTTCCTTGAGCTTTGCCTTGTCTTCGGAATGGTTTATCAGAACGCCTTTGGCCCCGTTTTCCTTTAGCGTAACTGCGTAATCGTGGCCCGTGAACCGTCCTGTATCGACTAAATCAACATGCTGTGCAAAAACTGTCGACAGTTTAGACGTGCGATAAATATCCGCATTCTGGACAACGAGGACCACATTTTTCCCGGCTATCTTCCTTGTCAATGTCTCTGCATTCTTTCCTGAACCGGTTTTGTATGTTTTGAAATTCACAAATATGTTATGCTTTTTTATTGCAGCCAAATTGCCTCACCTTTTCTATTACAATCTCTTTCATCGCTTTTATTGAAGGTCCGAGTATCTCCCTCGGATCGTACACGTCAGGGTTCTTTCTAATAAAGTCGTTGACGGATCTGGTAAAAGCTACTCTTAGTTCTGTGTCTATGTTTACCTTCGCAATGCCAAGCCTTATGCATTTTTTAATGTCGTTGGCCGACACGTCAGAACCGCCGTGAAGCACCAGCGGTATGTCAACCCTTTCGTTTATTTCCTTCAATATATCAAATCTTAGAGTGAAATCGTGCTTTCTCATGCCATAGGTAATGTCCCTGTTGCTCAGGCCGTGTTTTGTGCCGACGGCGACTGCCAGGCTGTCAATCCCGGTTTTTTCGACGAATGTTTCTGCCATTTTAGGATCTGTGTAGAAATTTTCTGCGGATTCTACGTCGCCTTCCTTTCCAAGTATGACGCCCAGTTCTGCCTCAACACTCCTCCGCCCTGCCAGCACAACTACCTTTTTCGTCATCTGCACGTTGCGGTTGAATGGAAGGTGTGACCCGTCAAACATAAGAGACGTGTATCCGTTGGCGATGCAAGATTTTACCGTGGATATCTCGCGGCCGTGGTCCAGATGAAGTACGACAGGTATTTTTTCCTTGGCGGCTACTCTTGTCATGTTTGCAAGATACTCGACGCCTGCATATTTTATTGCGTTTTCTGTCGTCTGTATTATTACAGGCGCCCTTTCCTCTACACATGCCGATACAACTGCTTTTAACATCTCAAGGTTACTTATGTCAAAAGCGCCGACTGCGTATTTTCCTCTAGCGGCGCGCAGAATATCATGACCTGATACGAGCATATTGTATCATTTTCGCAGGATATTATAAAGCTGCATGATTTTGCGCCTTGCCAGGAACTTTTATTAACAGGAAAATACCATTGATTCCTATGGTAAATAGAAAGCATAAACTGACGTATGAAAAACTAGTAAGGCAGCATCTGCGCATTCTCAGGAATCTTCAATACAGTTCCGGTCTATTCGCTGCGTCAAGCAAAAAAGTAAAGACCGGCTACAACAAGGCATGGCTAAGGGATAATTTTTATGAATGTATAGCCTTTGAGGTGTTGGACGAATGGAACGTTGTCGAGAAGACCTATCATACAATACTTAATATCTTCAAAAAACATGAGAATAAGATTGACTGGGCCATCAGAAAAAAGCCTGAGCATGCGTACCAATATGTTCATGCCCGTTTTCATCCAGAAACCTTTGAGGAGTTTTGGGAAGAATGGGGGAACAAACAGAACGACAGCATCGGGGCGATACTTTTCAGGATAGGTGAACTGGAACACCACCATAAAAGTGTTATATTGAAGACCGACGCCGACGTCAGAATTGTCAACAAACTGGTACATTACCTGCAGAGCATTGAATACTGGCATGACAGGGATAGTGGCATGTGGGAAGAGGGTGAGGAAGTACATGCGTCAAGTGTTGGCGCCTGCGTGGCCGGCCTCAAGTCTATAGCAAGGCTTCCAAAAATAAAAGTTCCAAAGAAATTGATAGAGAACGGTGAGGAGACACTGAAAAAACTCTTACCACGCGAGTCTGAAGGAAAATTTGTTGACCTCGCACTGCTCTCGCTTATATGGCCATATAACGTTGTTACGGAAAAGCAAAGAAATTCAATTCTAAGGAATGTAGAATATCTGCTGCTACGCAGAATGGGCGTAATACGCTACAAGAATGACCATTACTACAACAACAATCCCGACGGTTACAGCGAGGAGGCCGAGTGGACGTTCGGCCTGAGCTGGCTTGCTATCATTTACGAACATCTGGGCGATAGAAAAAAGGCGAATTTTTTCCTGGACAAAATGCTGAAAACCTCAACAAAGGCAGGCATTCCGGAGCTTTACTTCTCGAACTCAAAAAAATCGAACGATAACAAGCCGCTCGGCTGGTCGGAATCGCTTTTTATTGTTGCCCTGCACGACATAAACGAGAAGTTGACAAAAGGGAAGTAAAATTATACATTACTTTTCCTTCAGAATTTTCACATTTTTCTTGAGTTTCTTTAAAACTTGGTCCAGTGTCATGCTCATGACTTTTGTCGAAGCCGTGACTTCCATGAATCCGAGGTCGCGCTTGTAGCGCGGAACGATCTGAACGTGTATGTGCGCTATCGACGCGCCGGACACGTCGCCGCCTATGTTCATACCGATGTTTATTCCGGCCGGTGAGAAAGTTTTCTTCAGCAGTATAACAGTACGCCGTACCATGTCAAAGAGGTGGTCATGCTCCTTTTTTGTGAGGCCCTCCAGCGTCTCTACGTGCCTTATCGGAACAACCTGCACGTGGCCAACACTGTAGGGGAATATGTTTAGTATCACCATTGCCAGTTTGTCCTTGTAGAGAACCTTTCTTATTACACCTGATTTTTCGTGCACGACGCCACAAAGCAGGCATCCTTTATACGATTGTAGAGAGTGGTGATTTTTCAGGTACTTGCTGCGGTTCGCGGCCCACAGATAGTTATTATACATACTTCACTATTGGCTGACTGACATATTTATTCGTGATTTTAGAGTGATTTTTTTACCGTTTATAATCTTTATAATCATCCTGGTGAAATATATACCGCAGTACATAAGAATTACAAATATGGTACGTGGATAAAATGATTGCAGAATGTTTTGAGAAGGCAAAAAATGTTTTGAAGGGGAACACAAGCAAGTTTGGGGTAATAGCCGGCAGGGAATACTATAACGATGTTTGGGGTCGTGACGGGCTTATTTCGTGTCTGGGCATGAGCTGCTCAGGCGACGAGGAGCTTGTCAAGCTCGCCGAGAAGACAATTATCAATATTTCTAAATTCCAAAAACCTAACGGTCAGTTGCCTAACAAGTTCTCGCCCGACGGGAAAAAATTATGCTTTGGCGAGGGCGGCTGTGTAGATACGTCACTGTGGTATCCGATAGCCGTGCTGAACCATCATAGAAATGTCAGAAACGTAAAGTTTTTGAAAAAGCATGCCGCACAGGTGGAGAAGGCAGTTGAATGGGCAGGGTGTCTAGACCTAAATAATGACACACTTCTGGAAACACATGAGGGCTCGGACTGGATGGACCTGCTTGTGCGCTCGGGCCGCGTTCTTTATGATCAGGTTCTTTACTATAAGGCATTGCTTGCGGCTGATGAAATTTTAGGCATATTGGGCAAGAAGAGGAAGTACACTGTGCTTTCAAAGAATGTCAGGAAAAATATCAATCTGTTTTTCTGGCCGCAGCAGGAGAATGTAGAAGTTATGAAAAAAATGCATGGTTACAGCGGCGTCGACAAAGACTTCGAGGCTGTTTTGCAGTGCGGGGAAAAGGACTACTATTATGCTGATGTGGGTTTTAGGAAATACGACCCACGATGTGATGTTTATGCCAACCTTCTTGCAGTTGTTTTTGACGTAACGGAGGCGCAGAAAGCGTCTTCCATACTTGACCACATACAAAAAGAAAACATCGCGACACCGTACCCTGTAAAAGTTCTTGACCCGCCAATAACGAATGACGGTTTCAGGCCGTTCTACTTCCGCTACACGGATCTGCCGCACCTGCAGGAGCCTGGAAATTACCACAACGGCGGTATATGGCCAATGGCGGGTGGTTTCTATGTTATGGCACTAAAAAAACTGGGTCGTGACTGGCAAACTGCTTTGGAAAAGCTTGCCGAAGCGAACAAGGTGGGCAAGAACGGTGAATGGGAATTCAACGAATGGCTTAACCCGCAGGGTGTTCCGATGGGCTCCTCATATCAATCGTGGTCCGCCGCTATGTATATTCTTGCTTACCAATACGTCAAGGGCAATGCAAGGTTGTGGTGGCTGTCACCATTTTCTTAAAAAATTAGTTTTTCATCGCTAGGTTGTAAGCTTTTATGTATTCTTTTATCAGAATTCCCCAGTCGGCCAGCATTGAAAGATGCTTAGCGCGTATTTTCATCTGTCCCCTCTGCTTTTTAGGCATCTGGTAAATTTCAAACAACATATTCGTCAGGTTGTCAACAACTTCGTGCTGTGGAACGTTTTGCCGCTTCAGAACCATTATACTCATATCATCTTTTTCCAGCTTCGGCAGGATGAAACGTCCAAAACCGCTCAAATCTGTTGTAATACTCTGCAGGCCCAATGCTGCTGCTTCGAGCGGCGTGTATCCCCACGATTCATAGTAAGAAGGAAATATGCCGACATGGCAGGCTATCATCGCATCGTAATAGTTCATTCCAAGAAGTCCGTCCGTTGTCGACAGATATGCAGGGTAATATATTATTTTCACTTTGTCGTCTTTCTTGTTCATGAGGCCGTTTTTCCTTAACGCGTCGGTTATAAAATTTTCCGAAAAGAGGTCAAATGGTGTTACAGGCGGGTTCTTGTTGTGTGTTGTCTTGAGCTGGAGCTCCATCCTTTTCATATCCCCGAGAAACTGGTTATCAAATATCTTGGCACTCTGAGGCAACTCGCCCTTTGCAAATGATTTTATTATCCTGTTTTGTATCTTCTTGCCTTCCTCCTTTATTATATCTTCCGCGTGATCGAACAGTGCAAGGTCTTCGAGGACGTCGCGCTTTCTTTCTATAGTTCTCTCAGGGATCCAGATGAAAACTACCACATTTTGTTTATTGTTTGTTGCCTTGAGTCGCTGGTTTAGCCGGCCTAGTGCGTCTATGAATATGTCTATACCCTTGTTGTGGAATTCGAAGCGGCCGGAAATAAAAAATATAATATTATTCTTCGGGTCGAACCCATAATACGGCGAGAAGTAACTCATCAGGAAACGGCGGACACGATTTCTCAGGCGCAGGTGCATGCTTGAGATATCTTCCATCGACGGGAATCTGTACATGTTAAGACCGTTTGGCAGTATGACGTCAGGCTTCCTGCCAAGAATGTATTCGCACTCTACAGCCGCCGTTTCTGATACGGCTGTGAAGACGTGGGATGCAAGTGCAGTCGCTTTTTCCAGTGTATGCTTCGATCCGCACATGTATTCACGGGCCTTTTCATCATGTGCATACTCTTTTTTTGAGAGTCCGTTGTTTATCAGCGTGTATATGTCTTCCCGTCCGTTCTCTGCGATTGTTCTTCCCAGGACCGTGGAATGTGTCGTAAAGACCGTCTTTATTTCCTGGTGGTTTGTTTTTACGTAAAGAAGGCCCGAACCAGATAGCCACTCATGGAAATGGGCAATTAACTTTTCGCCGAAAATTCCCGCCCGGTAAAGCTCGCCAATAACTACTCCAGTCGCCCTGCTCCACGGCAGCGGTTCGTCGTACCACCAGTCTGCACTTAATGAGTCGACGCCGAATTTTTCCCACATGTCTTTCTTGATATCATTTATCTTCTCTCTCATGCTCCCTGGCTCGATGAGTATGCATTTGGGTCTGCCGTCGATGAGCCAGTTTCCAAAGTGGCATGTTATACCATAATTGTTCTTCAGAGAATCAAAAACCCTTTTAATTTCCTCGCTTGGCTGGGATTTCTCGAACTCGATGGCCGCGCTATTCTCATAGTAAGGTCCGATGGCATAGTAATCCCTGATGTTATTGCACATCATTTCTGCTTTGGATGAGAGAACTGTGTAGATGCCGCCGACTTTGTTTGCAACCTCATAGCCTACCTCGACCACTGTAGAATCCATTGCAACCATAGAAACCATTTACTATTTGTATTCGATAGGATTAAACCTTTAAATTTAATGGTAATTGTTACGTAATTTGTCTTTCTACTTCTTCAGATATTTTATTCTCTCTTCGACCATTTTTGCGGCCATCGTGCTCTTGTTGCACTTTTCCAGGTTCTTGGCCAGTACGTCGTCGCCGACGACAACCTTCACCCATGTTGCAAAGTCATTTCTTCCCGCATTTACATGGTAGTCAAATACGTTAGGTTCCATTGTACGTAATGCGGATGACAGTTCAAGGATATTTTTTATAGCGTCACCGTCTCTAAGCCAAAATACTTGATCCTGTTGGACGTCCGCGAGCCACTTCCTTTCTACACCGTTCACAAGGTTCACCTCTTTTAGCCTTATTCTAAGATCGTTTAGTATGTTCATGAAACTTATAAGTGCGTCGTATGGGGTGTCAAATGGATTGAAGTACTTATGAACGTCCCCGTCCGAAAACCATTTCGTACACATGTAATAGAAGTGGTCGCTCGTCTGCAATTTGCGCCAGTCATCAATTAGAGGCTTGATATTGCTCCTAATGATCAGGTCTCTCATCTCGTAGAGCTTCTGCGACGCCTCCTGCTGCATTTTGTTTCCAAGCCACGCCGTCAGGTCGCGCTCGGTGTCTGCCCAGCTTGTAAGTGCCGGTATATCTAGTTCGCCTGCCGGCCCGTACTTCTCAAACGCTTCAGACGGCGTGACAAAACCATTGTCTATATTCTTTAATATCTCACCAGGCAGGAATTTTAGGAATTCAAAAATTCCCTTTTCAGCCCACTGATGTTCGCCGAAAGTTTCGTAATCCATGAAAAGATTTACAATTTGACCGTTTCCATTTATGCTGTTAATCCAGGTTGCGAACTTGTCCGCCGTGAGCGGGAACTCCTTCCATTCCGTGTTCCCGAACCTGAATGCTATGTCGTCGGATAACATGTGGTTTCTCAGCAACAATTTTATGTTAGAATTAACAGGCTTGTATACGAAATTCGGGCTTCTCCACTCCAGTATCCTGTCGAATCCCTCGCCGAGCACGCCTATGTAGCCCAGTTCCTCTGCTATCTTTGCTATGTCGTTCGAATAGACAAGCTCGGTGTTCCTGAAAACGCGCGGCTTGAACCGGAAAAGACCCTGTATCTTTTCATTATGCAACTTCACCTGTTCTACGAACTCGTCCTTATTGAAAACGGAGGCGAGGGAGTGGTAGTAAGTTTCATCAAGAAGTTCCACACAGCCTGTTTTAACAAGCTCGTTGAAAGATTCAATCATCTCCGGCATGAATCTCTCGAACTGGTCAAGTATGCAGCCGCTTATGCTGTAGCTTACTTTGAACGCACCGCCGTGTCTGTGTATGAGGTCCAAAATCGTGTTGTTTGCTGGTATGTAGCACTTCTGGGCCACTTTTCTAAGTATTTTTTCATTCTTGGTGTCATTGAAATACGAGTGACTCTTTCCAATCTCAAAAATAGAGAAATTTTTTAACCTGTGGGGCTGGTGAACCTGAAAATAAAAACATATGTCTACCATCTAAGCATCGCCCAAAACTTTTTCATATATTTTCAGGCAGTTCGTTGCCTGACTGTCCCAGCTCATCTTTCGCACGTCGTGAAAGCCATTTTCGCTTATAGACGTTGATAGCGATTCGTAATCAAGAAGTGCCAGTATTTTGTTTGCCATTTCATTGACGTCCCAGAAATCCACTTTCATGCAGTGGTCTACAACCTCGATCACGCCGCTTTGCTTCGATACTATGAGCGGCACCTTGTTTATCATCGCCTCCAGGGCAACAATACCGAACGGCTCCGCGACAGACGGCATGACCAGGACGTTGGAGGATTTCATAAGTCTTTCAATTTCATTATCCAGCAGGTATCCTGTAAAGAAAACCCTGTCTGATATGCCAAGCTGCGCGGCCTTTTCAATCATGCTGAACATCATGTCGCCGGATCCTGCTATAATGAACTTCACATCTTTCTTTTCTTTTAATACTTTTTTTGCCGCGTAGAGGAAATAGTCAGGGCCTTTCTGCAGTGTTACCCTACCCAAAAACAGCACAATCTTGTAGTGCTTATTCATGTTTATCATGTGCTTGACACGATTGTATTCATTTGCATTGATTGAATTATGAGATACAGAAATTTTATCAGCAGAAATTCCATAATGCTCGATTATTTTATTTTTTTCGAGCCTGCTTACCGTTATTACCAGGTCGGCCGCTTCCATTGAACTTCTTTCTATGTCGTATATGACCTGATTGACTCCGTTGCCGCCTGTTCGGTCGATTTCCGTTGAATGGACATGAATCACGAGAGGTTTTCCAGACTGATGTTTGGTCTTTATCGCAGCGCCAAAAGTCATCCAGTCGTGTGCGTGTATGATGTCGAAGTCCCCATATTCAGCCACCATAGCCGCTTTTTCAGTAAACATATTGACCTCCTTGAAAAGGTTTCTTCCGTAGAGCTGCATCCTCTGCGAGTGATTGAACTTTAGGCTGTTTTTGTAGAATTCTAATGGTGTCTCATAGGGGCTCATGAAAGAGAATACCCCTTTTACCTTGATCTTCTGGGCGGCTGCCGCAGAAATGACCTTTATAGACCCGTCATTCTTGTTTTCTGGAAAAATAGGGACGATAAACGTTATCTCGGTACCTGTTTTTGCGAGGCTCTTCGCCAGTCCGTAGCATGCCCTGCCCAATCCGCCATGGCTAAACGGCGGGAACTCCCAGCCAAACATTAGAACTTTCATTTGTATGCACCGGTAAATTTTATCTTACAATTACAATTATGACAAGTTTACTTATTAAAGTAGTTTTTCTGAGAGTAATTTTTCACTGTTATAGATTACCGAAAACTTTATTTTATTCTGCAAGCGTGTAGCCGGTTTCCGCTACGAATATGCTTGCTGATATCATATCGCCTAGCCCGACAATGTCGCGTGCCCTACGAACTAATGGCGTGGGAACGAAAATTATGTAATGCTCTCCGTCATGACATATTCCGTTTTTCGTTACAATTTTTTTGCTACGCAAATATGACGTAAGTTTTTTTCCTGCTTCTTTGCCTATCTTAGATACAGGAAATTTCAAGCCGCCTCTCACGTCACTTTTTGTTTTTATGATGTTGCTTGCTTGCGCGGCGGCTACAACTGATGAAAACTCCATGGATTTCCTAACATTTTCGGGTTTTGTATGATAATCCTTGCAAATGGAAAGGAAGTAGCCGCGGCCGTGTAGATGTATTTTTTTGACTGCTATCTTCTGATACATTTTCTTAATTCCTATAAATATATCAGTTATATCGTGTTTTGTACGGATTTTTTTTGCAAGTTTTCTCTCGCCAAAGAATTCAAGAATTTGCATCAGTTCTGATTCGTCAAGTCCTATGCTGTCCACACCTGACGCTACTTCAAGCGTTTTAGACATTATTTTTTTACTTTTGATGAATGCCATTTCAATGTGGATGGGTTTTCTTCTCGCCTTTATCTGTTTGGCAAGATTTTTTGCGATATGAAACTGGTCCATATAAGTGTGGCCGTCCTTATATTTTTCGAGTATACACTGGAAACCTGAAAGAACTGCACAGCTGAAGTTAAAATCTAATTTAATATTTTTCAGCCTGAATTTTTCGGGGCGTGAGGCTGCTATGAAACGTGTTGTATCTTTTGCTGTAACGTCAAAGAACTTCTGGCCCTTGTGAAACTCAAATATCCAGTTGGTCTTTTTATTGTCGTTTCTTTTTACTCTACTTGGATGCTTAAGCCCTCTGTCAACAAGCAGAACTTTTTTTGAAAACATTTTGCGCTGGTCTTTTGAAAGTAGTGGTGTGTAGACAATCGGTTGTGTACCGAGTATCGCGAGTATGTTGGCCATTATTCCTGCCTGGCCGCCCATTCTCCTCCTCTCAGGAAGTATATTTTTTGAAAGCCATTTTTCCAGGCTGCTGTTCATCGTAAGCTCGGCAGATTCACCGTTTTTCATTGAATACAATATACCAGAGAACAGGTCCCGTGGGTTTTTCAGTTTGACAAGGCGTGGCTGCGGGTTTTTTGCGTATTTTTCCATCGATTTGTCAACGTGTTTTATTACGTCTATGTTGCTGTTGAATGCCAGAAAAATACCGTTCGTATTCTCGATAACCCTGAAAACGTCCTTCAAGCCAGCTTCGTTCATAAGGTATTAATATCACCTTCCTAATAAATAATTATGAGCAAAATCAAAGTGGGCATAAACGGCTTCGGTTCTATCGGAAAGCGGGTCGCCCACGCTGTTTCGTTGCAAAGCGACATGCAGCTGGTTGGCATATCCAACAGGTCCGTGAACATAAACGTCAGGGCCATGATGGGCAAGAAAGGTCCTCTCTACGGAACCCCCCTCTATTGTGCGGATCCTGCAAACCTGAAGGCTATGCGCGGCACGGGATTCGACGTGTCGGGAAGTCTGGAAGATTTACTCGGCAAGGTCGATGTTATAGTTGACGGCACACCGGCTGGTATTGAGACAAAGAACAAGCCGCTCTATGCAAAGTACAAGGTGAAACAAATATACGAGGGCGGAGCCGACAAAGGTATGGCCGATGCAAGCTTCACGGCCATCGCAAATTATGACGAGTGTGTAAACAAGAACTCCATAAGGGTTGTCAGCTGCAACACAACTTCGCTTGTAAGAACCATATACGCGATGCAAAAGTCGCTCGATATAAGTGATATATTTTCAGTCCTTGTGAGACGCGCGGCAGATCCTCCGGAGGACGACAAGGAAGGTCCGATAAATTCTGTCGTGCCCGTATCAAAGGTTCCGTCACACCACGGGCCGGATGTCAAAACCGTACTGAAAAAGATAAACATAACCACCATGGCCTGCAAGATTCCCACGACACTCAATCATGTTCACTTTGTAACTGCGAAGGTTGACGGAGATTACAAAAGAGACGATGCAATTGAGGCGTTCAGGAAGGCCAGCCGTGTTTTGCTTTTTGATTCCACACAGGGATATACGACAAGCTCCCAGATATACGAGATGTTTCGTGATATAAAGAGGCCGAGGTCGGATATGTACGAGGTGTGTGTATGGGAGGACATGGTAAATATTGACAAGGACAAATTGTACTGGTCCCATGTTGTTCACTCAGAGGGCATAGTTATACCTGAAAATATTGATGCCATACGCGCCGTCATGGGCGCCGACACGAAAGAGAATTCAATAAAGAAAACAAACAAGAGCCTGGGTATTGATGCATGATAAAGACACTAAATTCTATCAAATTTCGTGATAGTACCGTACTGGTACGTATTGATGTAAATTCACCCTACAAGTCCGGAAAGATAATTGATAACGAAAGAATAAAGGACGCAACCATTACCATACTGGAACTTGTGAAGAAAAAAGCCAGAGTAGTGCTGCTGGCGCATCAGGGCAGGCCGGGCGAAGATGATTTTGTGCACCTGGACCAGCACGCGAATCTTCTTTCAAAGCACCTAAAAAGAAATATAAAATTTGTACCGGATGTAATAGGGAACGAAGCGAAATCGGCAATAAGGAGTATAAAGCCGGGAGGAATTCTGCTTCTCGATAATGTGAGATTTGTAAAAGACGAAGAGGATGAAAAAAAGGCAAAAAACGGCACGAGCATGATCGTAAAGGCTCTTTCGCCTTTAGCTGATTTTTTTGTCAATGACGCTTTCTCAGTTTCCCACAGGGCGCAGGCCTCTGTTATGGGTTTCAGAATCCCGTCATGCTTTGGAAGGCTGATGGAAAAAGAATTAAATGCTTTAGAAAATACAAGGAAAAAAAAGAAATTCTTACTGGTTCTGGGCGGCGCCAAGTCCACCGAATGTATAGACATATTGGAACATAATCTCAGCTATATATCACATGCTATTCTTTCCGGCATAACGGCAAACATATTCCTGAAAGCCAGCGGTCTCTCCATAGGCCACGGAAGTGAAAAAATAATAGAAGAGAAAAAACTTTCCCATGATATAGAACTGGCGAAAACAATTCTCGCCAGAGGCGGAGGCAAAATAATACTGCCGTGTGACGTTGCGATAGAATCCGACGGGAAGAGGAAAGAGGTCGCCATTGATAAGATTCCGAGGGATGCGAGCATACTTGATATCGGAAGCAAAACCATAGCCATGTACGAGAAAATAATACATGGCTCGAGGACAGTCATAGTAAAGGGCCCGGCGGGCCTGTATGAGGACCGCAGGTTCAGAAAGGGGACAAAATCGATCTTCTCATGCGTGGCCGCGTCAAAAACATATTCTGTCATGGGCGGCGGAGATACCATAGAAGCACTGGATGAACTGAAAATAAACAAGAAAAAAATCTCGCATATTTCGCTGGGCGGCGGTGCTTTGATAGAATACCTCTCAGGCGGCCCAATGCCAGGTATCACTGCAATAATGAAAAAATAAAATGGGCCCGGCGGGATTCGAACCCGCGACCCCTAGCTTAGAAGGCAGACACCTGATGAAACAATTCATCAATTAGTGCTCTATCCAAGCTGAGCTACGAACCCTTATTTATAGTAGATGACACTAGTTTTCATACAAAATAATGTCATCTGCATATAGCAGTGACATCATAATATGTACAAATAATTATGTCACATGCTATAGATACTGAGAACTTTGATTATACCTATAATTTGTCAAAGTTCACAGTAAGGACTTTGAATGAAATGTATATTATTCAAAATCCTCTATTTTCTATACTTACAATCATACCTTATAGTTCTCCAAGGTATGGTTGTTATTCTATTTCCTTGGGAACTATACAAGGTGAAGTGAAACTTCACCTGTACATGATAATTTTCTATTATCCTAGTATGTGAAGCAAGTTTATAATATCTAGGTTTTTACTTGCTTCACTATAAAAAGAATCCACCATCTGAAGATGGTGGTATTTCTGTGAAATACCACGATAAGATTTGTGGATTCTTTGATACAGGAATACCACAAATAATACCACCGTCTAAAGACAGGTGGTATTCCTCGTATAAAAACATAGATAATAAATATACCACATGTTAGACTTCGGTGCACTTGACAAAAAGTGGCAAACAAAATGGGCCGCCGCTAAGTTGTTTGATGTGGATCCTGACAAACGTAGAAAATTCTTCACCTCTAACGTTATTCCATATGTAAACGGCAACGTCCACATAGGCCATTCTTACACGTTCACCAGGACAGACGTTTATGCACGCTTCAAGAGAATGCAGGGCTTCAACACTCTTATGGCGCAGGGGTTTCATGCCACTGGCGAACCGATTCTTGGCACCGTAGAAAGGTTGAAGAAAGGCGACCAGAGCCAGATAGATACTTACAAACTGTTTGGGGCAACCAACAGGGATCTCGAGGCGTTCAAGAAAAAGGGGCCAAAATACGTTGCTGAATTTTGGACAAAGAAGATAACGGACAGCTTCCACTCGATAGGGTATTCAATAGACTGGCGCCGTGCATTCACACTATCTATAGACCCTCAATTCTCGCGCTTCGTAGAATGGCAATATAATACACTAAGAAAAAAAGGCTACGTAGTGCAGGGTACCCATCCTGTGGTGTGGTGCCCGAAGGACCAGAGTCCGACAGGCGATCATGACCGCTTGCGCGGTGAAGGCGAAAGTCCCGTTGAATTCACACTGATAAAATTCTCCCATCTCGGGTATATTTTGCCGGCGGCTACTTTGAGACCGGAAACACTCTACGGTGTCACAAATATCTGGCTCAATCCGGACGCGGGGTATGTCGAACTCGGTGTCGATGACGAGAGGTGGATAGTAAGTAAGGACGCGGCTGAGAAGCTCAAGGACCAGATGAAAAATGTCAAAACTATAGGCGGCTTCGACGTCCGTGAGCTTCTTGGGAAAAGATGCACAGAGCCACTTGGTAACAGGGAAATACCCATTCTTCCAAGCAAATTTGTCGACCCTGAAAACGGTACTGGCGTTGTTATGAGTGTTCCAGCCCACGCGCCCTATGACTGGATTGCAATAAAAGAACTGATAGACAGTGATGAGTTGCAAATATACGGCTTCGAAAAGAGTGACCTGGAACCGATAAGCGTGGTGCATGCCGAAGGGTTTGGCGAACTGCCGGCCAAGGAAATATCAGACAGAATGGAAATAAAAAATCTATCGGAAGTTGACAAGCTTGACGAAGCCACTGCACTGCTTTACAAGAAAGAGTTCCACACAGGTGTGCTGAAGAACTGCGGGCAGTACAGCGGGCTAAAAGTAAGCGAGTCCAAGGAAAAATTAACGATAGATTTCATCGACCGCGGCATCGCTCATATAATGTGGGAAATCAATGACGTAATCTGCAGATGCACAACAAAGTGCCACGTCAAGATACTGGAAAACCAGTGGTTCCTCAAGTACTCGGATGAAGAATGGAAAAGGAAAGTACGGTACTGTTTATCAAAGATGACAATTTATCCGGAAGAAGCAAAAAACAACTTTGAGAACACGGTTGACTGGCTCAAAGACAAGGCTTGTGCGAGGAAAAGCGGCCTTGGAACGTACATGCCATGGGACAAGGAATGGTTAATTGAAACATTAAGCGACTCCACTATTTACATGGCGTACTATACGATAGCACACATAATCAGAAAGAACAAAATACCCGCCGCCGCATTAAGCGACGAGGTTTTTGACTACGTTTTCCTGGGAAAAGGGTTGCCAAAGGTGGTTGCAAAAAACGCAAAGATACGACTAGCCTTGCTCATGGCAATGAAAAAAGATTTTGATTACTTCTACCCGCTGGACATAAGGAACAGCGGCAAGGATCTTGTGCAGAACCACCTGACGTTCTACATATTCCACCACACGGCACTGTGGCCTGAGAGCAAATGGCCGAAATGTATTGCGGTAAATGGCTTTGTCAACGTCGAGGGTGAGAAGATGTCCAAGAGCAAGGGCAACATCATACCACTCAAAGACCTCGTAGACCAGCACGGAGCTGATATGGTAAGGATAAACATAGCTTGCTCAAGCGAGGGTCTTGACGACGCTGACTGGAGGGAAGAGGCAATAAAAAGCTACAGGAGCCGCTACGAGTTTCTGCTTAGCATCATAAAGGATATGAAGAAATTCAAGAAAACTTCATTGGACTGGCCTGAGCTTTATTTGCAGAGCAGGGTGCAAAGGCATATCGAAACGTCCACAGGGTTTTTTGAGCAACTCATGTTCCGCAGTGCCGTGCAGTCTGCGCTGTTCGATGCAACCAATGACCTCAAGTGGTACCTGCGCCGAACAGACAAAAACGCCAACAGGAATGTTTTGAATGGCTACCTGGAGAACATGATAAAACTTATCGGGCCTTTCACCCCTCACGTGTGCGAGGAGTTCTGGAAAATGCTTGGCAACAAAGGCTTCGTATCTACAGCTGAATGGCCGATACCTGATAACAATAAAATAAGCATAGAGGCCGAGATAGGTGAGGAGCTAATAAGAAAGACACTGTCAGATGTGGAAGAAGTCAAAAAGATAGCAAAAATCACACCAAAAAAGATAACCCTATTCGTGGCAGAGGACTGGAAGTTCCGCGTATACCAGAAAGTCCTGCGCAACAAAACGGGCGACGTGAATGCGATAACAAAAGAGATAATGTCCTCGGGAAGCTACGGCAAAGCAACCGTTGTCTTCATTCAGGGCCTTTACAAGAGGCTAAACGAACTGCATCCAGTGCTACCACGCAGCCGCCAGTTCTCGCTGCTGGAAGACGCCAAACAGTTCATAGAAAAGGAGACAGGCTGCAAGATAGAGATAGAAGATGCGGACAAGACAGAAAATCCCAAAGGAAAGTCATCGACGCCGGGCAAGTTCGGGATATTTATGGAATAGAATCATCTGAAAGGTGTGCATATTGTTCCAATATTCTTCTTAGTTCCTCATTATTTGTAGAAAATCTCGGGTAATAATTCTTCCCGAATTTTATTATATTCGGAGTGTCGTAGAATCCAGTACCATGTCTCCAGCCATCGTGGGAAATCGATATTACAGGATGCCCAGTAGATATGGGTGGACAATACTCAACTCGAAAACCAGCTTTAACCAACGCACGCCTCATTCTTGTTCTAGGGAAAAACCAAACCTTTGTTATTATAAACTCGAAAAACTTATCCAAAACGTACAGTCCTTTCTGCGTTAATTTCAAAAGAACCCCGAACTGGACGAAACCCATCGTCGGAATACGCATCCGAGCGCCCAAAGTCCGCAGTGACGCACAGGCACCCCCCGCCCTCATCGCGAAGCCAGCTGCACCTGCGCGCCACAGCAACGTCACGATGACCTGATGTTCTGTCTAAAGCTGGAGTTGGATCAAACCAAAAGTGAGTAGTATAAGGCTTGTGCGGCAACTTCCGGTCTTCTATAGTGACTTGCGGGACGCCGGAAACTTCATCCAATTCAGCAACTAATCGGCCATTGCCCTCAGGCACGTAAACAACTCCGACAACTTCATTGCCGTTGCCAAATTCTCTTGCCCAGTATTTTCTTCCATTAGAATCAACATAATCTGGTTTGTCTGGATTCTGCCTGCCGCGTGGAACTCGCAGAAATGTTTCTGTCCACTGCCACATATATATTTTATCTTGTCCTCTTGCAAACAAGTCGTCAAAGACTTTGGCGTTTCTCGGGTCTATTGTCAGGACGCCTTTATTTTGTTCATAGACGCTCTGCATAGCTTCTGACTCCATACCGAACACGTAAGAAATGGCTTCCCTATCGTCTTCTTTTGCAAGGTTGCGAAGAACATCAGCCACCTGACCAGGAGGTTTTCCCAGAATTTCGTGTTCGTCTATGCGTCTTAAAATATTTGCGACTTTTTCATATTTCAACTGGATGGCAAGTTCCTCGCCAGCCGTGGACATTCTCAGGCCTTCAGGAATCTCAGCCTTAGAATTGTGATAATTCTTGCCTGTCCTTACAAGAGGGTTTGCATAATCAACTTCGTAGCCGCCATGTTTGTAAGATGCTACAAGTCTAGGATAGTCAGAACTAACAGCCGGGACAATCATTTTCTCTTTTACTTCTGGAGTTGCTATCGTTGGCATAAAAATCAGAATTTCTCCAAACTTTCTATAATTTGTTTCTCGTCGTTGTCCTGCTTCATGCGCTCGGCGAGGCCCTCGAAAATGTATTCAAGCCTCTTTACCTTTTTCAGAAGGAGATGATTTTCCTTTCTCATCTCGAGCAAGGCGCACCAAAGCTGCGCTGTCTTGACGTCATTTGAAGACCGGTAAGCAGGTCTGTGCTTGGCAATATTCCTGAGCATAGTATTCATGCGTGTCTCGTCTTCAGGCGGCAGCATCTGCTTCCAATCGTCAACTATTTTGAACAACATTTATTTCACACCTGCTATTGATTCATTCAATTTATTCCAACTATGTTCGTAAACAACTGCCCCAAACCTATATGCAATATCTATAGCATCCTGATCTTTGGTATACGTATCAAAAATCCATCCTATAGAGCTATTGGAGGTGATACCTCTGGCAAATTCGACCTTGTCATTCCCTTTTGTCGCAGTCCATACATAACCGCGGCCGACTTCTTCTCCAGTGATTTTGTACCCAGCCCTTTTTAGTGCAGACATTGCTCTTGATTTTACGAACCATTTGCCAGTGCCTTCTGGCCGTCTTATCTGACCGGCTGCGTCCAACCCCAAACGTGTTGCCATGTTTATCAATTACTCAATAGTAACAAAAGTCTTTATAAACGTTAGCATTTATAGCAATAGAGGAGAAATGTAAGCCGTTTGTAATTGGTGTTAATATGCAAAAAGGAGATTTCGTAAAAATCGCCTATGTGGGCAGATTGGAAACAGGCGAGATATTCGATCTTACGGATGCTGAAACTGCGAAGAAAGAAGGAATATATAATTCTAAGATCATTTACCGCGACCTACCTGTCGTCGTCGGGGCGCGTTTCCTGATAAAAGGCCTTGACAGTGCGTTGCTTGGGCTAAATGTCGGGGACAAAAAAACTGTAGAAGTTAAACCGGATGACGGATTCGGCCAGCGGGACGCGAAGCTTGTACGTACTGTGCCACGCAAGTTCTTCAAGGACCAGAAGGTAGAGCCTCGTCAGGGTATGATAGTTGATTTCGGCGGCATGAAGGGCAGGATACAGAGTGTTGATGCAGGCCGGATAAGAGTAGATTTCAACAATCCTATGGCTGGACACACCCTCAAGTATGATATTGAAGTCAAGCAGAATATAGAAGAGCCACTTGAACAGGTCAAAGCGCTTCTCGAGTTTTTTGGAGCTGACAAGGTTGATGCGAAGATCGAAGGCAACACGGCAATAATAAACATCAGGCTGCCAAGCCAGTTGAAAGGGCAGCTAAGTTCATTGATAATCGAGCATGTCAAGGGTATAGAAAATGTAAACTTCGTGGAAAGCTACGGTAAGGATTCTGTGAAAGCGCATGGTCACGAAGGTCATGACCACAATCATGAGTAAACAAAACTACTTTCTAATCACTATCGGCTTATGATACCATAAACTGTATTTACAATGTGGACATAAGGAAGGTAATGTATCTTTTTTAGTATCCCAAGTGTGCTGACAATGAACACATCTTAATCGCATTTTATATCACCATTTACCTATACTTCTCTTATTTAGTTCATAAACACATTTTATAATCATACGTTCGCGTGACGTATATACAGACTTTAGTGATCTAGTTTGTCTACTTTTTATGAATTCTATAATCAATTTTGCCTGTTCATGTTTTGTTGTTAAATTTTCTAAAATTATGTTGAGTGTTTTCAAAATAGCATCATCCTGCCGTACTGCTATTCTATAGGGTGTTTTATAATAATATTTTGCTTTTGTACTTTTTACTATCGTACCACCCAATATATTCTGAGTTTTTTTCATTAATTTAAGATCGGTATTGTACACATTAATTCTAGGTCTATATCTCGTATAACCATTTATTTTTCTTTGTTGACTAAAACCTATTGAACCTTCACCATCAATTAGCCCTGCTATATAACCGATATCAAATGGTGATGCAGAGCCATCAAGTAATCCAGATTTGTGTGGTTTTGAGGTGAATATTCTTCGCATCATGCCCAGTTTCATTGCCTGAAATTTTATGCCTCTCCAAGTTCTATCTTTTAACAAATTTAGTATAAATTTTGGCTCGCCGTCTGAATAGTGCTGTCTTAAGAATTCTATTTCTTCCTTAGACCACTTTCTATTTGCCCAACTCATACTACTATTACTACTCCTACTATTATTTAAATTAGTCGTTGTAATGTTTCGAAATTACGCAAAAACTTTTTTGAAACTTTATATACAACTTATGCCGATATAGTTCTAGGTGGAAAAAATGGGCATACTCGCACAAAAGGAAATAGGAACCACGCCAGCCGACGAAGAGCTGCGAAAGATACTAGAATCGAAGAAGGCCGAGATAAAAATACTCGGGGCAGGCGGCGCTGGCGGCAACACAATCTCAAGATTGATGCAAGTGGGCGTTGTTGGAGCGGAGACAATAGCAATAAACACTGATGCTCAAGACTTGCTTTACACCGATGCTGATATCAAAATACTAATTGGCAAGGAAATAACCGGCGGCCTAGGGGCAGGCGCCGATCCGCGAATAGGTGAGGAATCGGCCAAGGAGAGCAGGAATGAAATAAAGAAGGTACTAGATGGAACTGATATGGTTTTTGTTACGTGCGGCATGGGCGGCGGTACAGGTACAGGATCTCTGCCTATAGCGGCTGACATAGCAAAGAAGGGTGGAGCATTAACAGTTGGAATAGTAACACTGCCGTTCACGATGGAAGGCAGGCAGAGGATGAAAAATGCACGCGATGGCATAGATAAGCTACAGAAAGCTGTAGACACGTTGATAGTTATACCAAATGACAAGCTTCTCGAAATCGTGCCTGACGTATCATTGCCAACTGCATTCAAAGTCGCAGACGAAATACTTGTGAATGCTGTCAAGGGTATATCAGAGCTGGTAACGAGACCTGGATTAGTCAATTTGGATTTCGCCGATATACGCGCGGTCATGACAAACGGCGGGGTTGCAATGATAGGCATGGGAGACAGCGACGGCGAGAACAGGGCGATAGAAGCTGTAGAACGTGCGCTTAACAATCCGTTACTTGATGTTGATATAGAAGGCGCTACAGGCGCGTTGATAAACGTGTCGGGCGGCGTTGACATAACAATAAGGGACTGCCAGAAGATTGTAGAAACAGTGGCTACACGCCTAAATCCTGACGCGAAGATAATATGGGGAGCGCAAATAATCAAAGAATTGGGCGACTCCATAAGAACCATGCTCGTAATAACGGGCGTAAATTCTCCGACACTTTTCAGTCCTCAAAAAACGTACATAAAAGAGAAGAAGAAGGACATAGAGAAGATGTTCGGCATAGACTTCATAGAGCGATAAGCATGGGAAATGGTAGTTCGATTCTACAGCACACTAGCCTGGCATTCACACGGTTATTTGTTCTTAAATCTTTTCCTTCAATAAAACCTTATGGGAATCAAGAACTTCATAGAGCGTGTCAGGCGCATTCTGCTTGTCGCATCAAAGCCGGATAAGGCCGAGTACAGACAGACAGTAAAAATAACCGGCCTGGGATTTGTCGTTATAGGCGTCGTTGGTTTCCTTATATTCATAGGGGTTCAATTGATAGGTGGACTTTAACCCTTTTCTTCTCTGGATGACGCAAAGCGTCTTTCGGTTAAGAAAAGCCCTACTGGAAAAGAAAAATATTACAAAATGTAAAACAAAACGTATGTAATTATTCGAGACCGGGAGTCGAGTCTAAGCCCTTTCTTGGGGTGAGATCTAGACCTTCTTTCGGGAAAGAAGGGATCGATAGTGATAGCAACAATAAGAACGACTACCGGAAGAGAAAATGTGGTAATAGACTCGCTTACTACAAAGATTCAGAATGAGAAGCTGCAGATAAAATCTATATTTCACCCGGAAGATCTTAGAGGTTACATATTCGTGGAAGGTGAGCCTGAAGAGATAGAAGCGACTGTAAAGAGCGTTCCGCATGTTCGCGGTTTTATCAACAAAGATGTCCCAATGGTCCAGCTCGAGCGTTTCCTGATAGCGGAAAAAAGCGAAGTCAAATTCAATGTCGGGGATGTTGTTGAGATAATAGGCTCGCCGTTCAAGGGTGAAAGAGCAAAGATATCCCGCGTTGATGAGACGAAGGGCGAGATAACAGTCGAGTTTTTGGAAGCTGCGATACCAATACCTGTAACAATTTCAGTCAATTCGGTAAGAATGCATGAGAAAAAGAGGGAATAAAATATGAATAGACGATTTTTATTGCGTTTGGGTGTTCTTGGTATTGGTGCTGCTGTTTCATTAGTTGCATATGGTTTGTATGATGATAGAAAATTATCAGATGGCGTGATAAGGATTACAGAAATCGATAGATGGTCTAGAGATGGTATGAGTTGCTATAACAAAGACGTAAATTCTGATGGCGTATTTGAGTCTTACTGCAGAGATATGAAGACTAAATTTGTATACGAAGTTAAAAGGGACTCCAAAAATGAATGGGTTGTAAAGAGGGTTGAATAATTATGTCAAAAGAAAAAGTTGATGCTTTAGTAAAAGGCGGTCAGGCCACACCTGCCCCGCCTCTCGGACCGTCCATATCGCCTTTGGGTGCGAATGTGATGGATGTAGTCAAGGAGATAAACGAAAAGACAAAGGCCTTTGCCGGTATGGAAGTTCCTGTCAAGATTCTAATTGATACTGATACGAAAAAATTCACTGTAAATGTAGGAACTCCGCCTGTGACTGCGATGATCAAAAAGGAACTGAAGACTGAGAAGCTTGCAACGGTAGGCGAGGATAAAATAAGAAAAAGTCCTGGCAGTATAAGTCTTGAGGCAGTCATCACCATAGCAAAGAGCAAAGACTCAATAAGGGGCAACACAACAGCAAAAGTGAAGCAAGTCCTCGGTACATGCCAGAGCTCTGGCGTGATGGTTGACAACAAAAGCCCGAAAGATGTTATACAGGAAATAAACGAAGGAAAAATAAAGATTGAGTAAGCATGTGGTAAGTAATTTCTTCGCTATACGCAGGATTAATTATCTGGCAACTGCCAATTTCTAGGTCCGAAACGACGTATGCATTTCCAATGGTTATCAATTACTTCTGTAATTCCCTCGTAATTTGATAAATTTTTCTGCCAACTTTAAGAGCTTTCGAGCACTTTTTAAGTTATGAAATACGACGGCGTCCTTATAGCGCTCTACATACTGGCGCTAATCGTGGTTGCTAGGACGTTTTTTGATACAATTGGTTTGACAATCGTCATAGTATTGCTGATTCTCATGATGGTAGTCCAAAAATCAGGCCTTGAAAAAATGATAAAGTCGGTAGAAAGGGATAAAGACAATAAACTAGGTGAAATATTGGCAAAGGTAGACGATGTTGCTAAAAAGGTTGATAATTTCAAAGACGATGTAAACAGACAGGTTGTTTTTGTCGACAACAAAGTGGCTGATCTTCGGCATTTCGTGGAAGTAGAGGTGCAGAGTGTGCATGGAGAACTTTCACGACAAGTTGTTGCATTGGAAGACAGGCTAAACGAACTAAAACAGAGTATGTCTTCAGCTGTCGGCTCGCTGGACGACAGAATAAGGGTAGAAGAAATCAAAGAAGAAAAGGAAGAAAACACGGATGAAGAGGCCTTTTAGATGGACAAAACAAAAAACACTTTCAACGTTAATGAAAAAGGATATTTCATAGGTACTAGGAGAGAAGATCGCGTTAAACCTCTTAGTCGGTATCTTGATACGTACGGTGATGCTCTTAATGCATTTAGGCGCGGCTGGCCAAGAGGGGCTGCAATTTATCGTGTAACTGGAATGACCGCCTGCAGACTTCCTAAGCCCGAAGATTAGCCTTTTAATACTTTATCCTCAAAGTACAATAACCCGATGGATGGATGAAATATGATTAAAAGACGTTCGAAGAACGTCATGCGATTCTTATTTCTTTCCGTCGAATACTGATGCCATTCAGAAGGTTAGTTCGGCAGCAGGAGGGTTTTAATGAGAAAAGACACAGGCATAAAGCTTGACGACGCTATCAAAAAAGCTAGAGAAGGCGAAAAGAAGAAATTCACTCAGACGGTAGACCTTATAATTAATCTTAGGAACATAGACCTCAAGAAGCCGGAAAACAAGTTCTCCAAGGACATACTGCTTCCGAACGGCCGCGGCAAGGACGTCAGCGTTTGCATAATTTCAGATACTATGAAGGACGGCATCGGCAAAGCTGACATAGAAGAGTTTTCAAGAAGCAAATCTGCTGCAAAGCAGTTTACCAAGAAATACGACTTCTTTCTGTGCGAAGCGCCTCTCATGCCTCTCGTAGGTAAGATACTTGGCCGTTATCTTGGGCCAAAGGGAAAGATGCCCAAATTGCTGCCGCCTGGAAAAGACCCTAAATCCATGGTTGACGATACAAAGAAATCGGTTAGGGTGAATTTGCGCGACGCACCGACAATACAGATCGCAATAGGGTCGGAGGACATGCAGGATACGCAGATAAAAGAAAATGTTGAAAAGGTCATTGAAGAAGTAAGGAAGTCACTGCCGGCTAAAGCACAAATCAGGAACGCTTACATCAAAACTACAATGGGTAAGCCGGTAAAGATAGGTGTTGCATAATGCTTAAACAAGAAAAACCGAAACATGTCGACGATCTGACAAGCATGCTGGAAAACTACTCAGTTATAGGCATGCTTAATATGCACAAGATGCCAGCTCGCGCGCTGCAACAGATGCGGGAGAGCATGAGAGGTCAGGCAGTAATAAAGATGAGCAGAAGATCGATGCTGAAGAAGGCGATGCAAAAGTCCTCAAAGAAGAACATAAAGATGCTGGAAGATAAAATGACAAAAGTTCCTGCATTGCTGCTCACAAATGAAAACCCGTTCAGGCTTTTCAAGCTGCTCAAGGAGAACAGGACGCCGGCGGCTGCCAAAACGGGCGACGTTGCTATTAAGGACATAACAATACAAAAGGGCGCCACACCATTGCCGCCTGGTCCTTCGATATCGACACTGCAAAAAGTCGGTCTAAAGACGTCTGTGCAGGCCGGAAAGATAAACGTCATGGCGGACAAGGTTGTATGCAAAGCCGGCGAAAAAGTGACAACGGAGGTTGCCGACGTCCTCAGCCTGCTAAAAATGGAGCCGATGGAAATTGGCATGGATCTTTCATACGTATTAGAAGATGGCACAGTATACGGAAAAGACGTGCTTGATGTCAGTGTTGAAGATTACATAAACGATCTTACAAGATGCGTGATAGAAGGTGTCAACCTTTCTGTTAACACGGGATACCCGACAAGGCTTACTGCCCCTATAATGTTGCAGAAAGCTTTCATGGAAGCAAAGACGCTTGCCACAGACAGAGATATCATAGAAAAGGATTTCATCAAAGACGTTATAGCGAAAGCTGAAAGATCTGCCAAAGCATTGGAAGGGAAGGTTGGCAGTTAAAGGGAAATAAGGAGAAATGACCCAAAGCATTTCGATGGTTCATACTTGGAGGAGAAAAAAATGAATTACGTATATTCGGCCCTACTGCTTCACAGCGCCGGCAAAGAAGTCAACGAAGAAAATGTTAAAAAAATCGTTGGCGCTGTTGAAACTCCGGACGAAGCTAAGGTGAAAGCACTTGTTGCTGCACTAGATGGCGTTGACATAGCTGATGTTATCAGCAAAGCTGCAATGCCAACTGCTGCTGTAGCCGTTGCTGCGCCCGCACAGTCTGCTGAGAAGAAGGAAGGCCCAAGCGAAGAAGAAGTCGAGAAACGCGCTGAGGAAGCCGCTGGTGGTCTTGCCAGTCTTTTCGGTTAGAGATTTTTGAGATTTTTTATTTTAAATCTACTTTTTCTAAGTATAGCTAGGTATATTTATGGAAATAAGAAATGCAAGAACTGGTGATGTAGACAAACTAGTTTCGTTCTTGAAACAGACAAAAATGTATAATAAGTATATAGACAAGAAATCGATTATAACAAATAAAATACTGTACGATAGAGAATCAATTATAATAGCAAAAAATGAAGCTAAAATAATAGGTACAATTTTTTTGATATTTGATCCGTGGAAATCTCATATCCACCATTTCATCGTAAGTGAAAATTACAGGAACAATGGCATAGGTACAAAGCTTCTTGCCAAGGCCGAGAAAGTTCTCAAAAAAAGAAAATGCACACTAGCTACATTGTCCATTGATAAGGGCAATGAGGTTGTTATAAAATTCTACAGAAAAAGGAATTGGACGCATTTAACTTATAAATCCACAAACCTGGAAAAGGATCTATGATATGTTAACTGACAGGGAAGCGAAGAAAAAATATATCGGGGAATTTCATAAAAACCCCGACAAATACTACGCAACGGAATATTTGAAAAGTCAAGGATTTTCGCGCCATTCTTGTAGCAAATGTCACAGACCATTTTGGTCAGTAGAAGACAGAAATGTTTGTGGTGATCCGGCCTGCGGCACCGTACCATTCTCATTCATCGGCAACACTCCTGCTAAAAATACCCTAGATTATATTGAAGTCTGGAAAAAATTCTCTGCGATGTTCAAGAAGTTCGGCTACACCCCGATAAAACGTTACCCCATAGTCGCTAGATGGAATCCTACGATGGAGTATACAAACGCTTCCATAGCGGCGTTCCAGCCGTATGTTATATCAGGCGAGGTTGAGCCACCGGCGAAAAAGCTGGTGATACCGCAGCTTTGCTTCCGCACTGTTGACATAGACAATGTAGGAATTACTGGCAGTCACAATACGGTCTTCTGCATGATAGGCCAGCATATGTTCGTGCCGCCGAAAGAATGGAACCAGAATCTTGTATTCGAGCATATTCATACGTGGCTCAAGAAAGGTCTCGGTCTGCCGAACAGTGAGTTGACATTTCACGAGGATGCATGGGCCGGTGGAGGTAACCTAGGTCCGTGCATGGAATTTTTCTCGCGCGGCTGTGAGCTTGGCAACCAAGTCTACATGATGTACGAGCAGACAGACGACAATATCAGACCGCTTGACCTAAAAGTTCTCGACATGGGTTTGGGTCAGGAAAGAAACGCCTGGTTCTCGCAAGGTGTTAATACTGTTTATGACGCTGCGATGCCAACTGTTATTTTTCATTTGCTGAAGAAGACCGGATTGAAAACAGATCACACTCTCGTTGGAAAATATGTACCTTACGCAGGTCTGCTAAACATTGATGAAGTAGACAACATAAACGACGCGTGGCGCAAGGTTGCGAAAAAAACCGGATACGATGTAGAAGTATTGAAACAAAACATACTACCATTAGCAGGTCTTTATTCAGTAGCAGAACACAGCCGTGCACTGCTTATAATGTTCAATGACGGAGCGCTGCCTGCCAACGTCGGTGATTCTTACAATCTAAGAATAATCTTGCGCCGCATGCTTTCTTTTGTTGATAAATACTCATGGAAGATAGACGTGGAAAAACTTTTCGAATTACACGCAAAATATCTCAAGCCTCAATATCCAGAGCTTTCTGAAAATCTCGAGAACGTAAAAAAAATATTTAATGTAGAGAAAGAAAAATACCTTGCTACTAGGGAAAAGGCAAAACAAACCGTGTCAAGAATAATTACCAAGGACATGAAGTCTGAAGATTTACTGCAACTTTATGATTCTCAAGGCATACCACCCGAACTTATTATAGAAGAATCAAAAAAACTGGGAAAAGTTATAGAAGTTCCTGATAATTTCTACTCTCTTGTATCTGAGATGCACAAGAAACAAGAACAGAAACATGCGACCAAAAAAAATATAGATGTGGATTTTGGAGTGCTCCCCGACACAAAGGCATTGTATTTTGACGACCACAAACTCTCAAGATGTGCAGCGAAGGTCCTGAAAATAATTGATAATTATGTAGTTCTGGATCAGACAGTGGCCTATCCGACATCGGGCGGCCAGTTGCATGACGTGGGAAAAATCAACATGGAAGAATTTGTAGACGTATTCAAGCACGGCGCTCTCATCGTGCATAAAATGAAATCGCCTCCTGTATTCAAGGAAGGCCAGCAAGTAAAAGTTGAAATTGATATTGAAAGGAGGATGCGGCTTGCAAAGCATCACACGGCAACTCATATAATAAACGAAGCTGCACGACGTGTTCTGGGCAACCACGTGAATCAGGCAAGCGCGTTCAAGGATGTAGATAAAGCTCACCTAGACGTGACGCATTACGCATCCATAACTAACGATGAATTAGACGAAATAGAAAAAATTTCAAATAACATAATAAAAAAATCCATTAAAATAGAAAAGACATTTTTAAAAAGAAGCGACGCAGAGAAAAAGCATGGCGTTGGAATATATCAGGGCGGTGCTGTCCCGGGCAAAAACATCAGAGTAGTAAACATAAAAGGTATAGACGTTGAAGCATGTGGTGGAACTCATTTAGACAATACAAAGGAAACTGGTAGGATAATGATAGTTTCTTCCGAGCGTGTACAGGATAACATTTCAAGGATAACTTTCGTTGCTGGCGATGCTGCTGACAAATTCGAAGAAGAACAAAAATCACTTCTCAAGGAAGTAGAAAATATATTGGGTGTGAAAGGTGAAAAAGTTGTAGACGCTTCACATAACCTTTTTGAAAAATGGAAAAAAACACACAAAACTCTTGACTCCTTAAGAAAACAAAAGGGTGAGATGAAAACAACCGACCTTGAGAAAAAATTTGTAAACGGGTCGCTTGTTGAAAAAATAGATGGGGCTGATCTGGCACAGCTTCAGTCAATATCAAAATCTATTTCATCTGACGACAGGGTTCTGGTTTTATTCGGAATTAATGACAGGATTTATGTTTTTGTTTCTGCCGGACAGCACACGCGGTTTAATGCGTCAGAAATTGTAAGAAAAATATGCTCTGAGCTCAATGGGAATGGTGGTGGAAGCAGATCTATGGCACAGGGCGTTTGTAACGACAAAGAAAAACTTGATGGTGTTATTGAGAAGATAAAAGGTGAGTTAATATGAAAGAAAGATATATACTGAGAGAAATAAGCTCGATATTGAGCGTTGGAGTACATGACATACCAAAAACTCTTATCAGATTCAAGAAAGAAATAGAGGAAATGGAGAAAGAAATTAGCCACTGATATTAAGAGATCTTATTGCGCACTCAGTAGGCGGCGCAAGCAGATTCTCGCAAAGTGCGCTGATTATGTTCTCCTGTGTCAATGTGTCTATACGATTCTCGCCGTTTAGGTTTATTATATCCACGTAATTTTCAGTCGAATTTATTTTCACCACTATTAGCTGTACCTGACCGACTGGCGTGGTGAATGTTTCAGGCGCCTGGTCAACAAAAGAAACTATACGCCCGTCTATCAGTTCGTTATGATACAGCTTTAGGAAAGTAACACCGTTCTGTATGTACGAGTTCTCCAGCTGTGGATTTATAGGCCCATCTACCACGTATTTATCAAGAGGTTTCAATTGATCCTCTTGGCCTAGATTTCCGCCGAACCCAGACACTACAAATGCGGCCGAAGACATACCAAAAATAAGTATAATAAAAAGTGCCATTACTGTTTTCTTTGTAGATTTTTTCATATACATGGAATAGCATAGTTAATTATTTAATATGCCAAGAAGAACGCAGCGGTCGATTCGCCGCGCCAATATCTAATAAACTTTAACGTGGACAATACGTTCCCGATGTTTATTCGCCAACATGAATATGTGCTACAACCTTCTTTCCGCTTCTTGCAAGCTCCTGAAACTTTTTTAGTGCATCCGGCGTCTTGAGCGTGTGAATGTCTATTCCGTTTTTACTGGCGGCGTCAAGGACGTCCTTCGATACCTTTACCTTGCCCATAAATCCTGTTCCAAATATGGCTATCTGCGGCTCGTGCAACAGCATCCTGTCAAACTCCGTTTTGCCTATGGACGTCGTTTTTTCCAGCTGCTCTATTCCGTTAACATGCAGGAAAAAGTCGCTGCTTACAATGTCGTCGTTTATGTGTATTTTACCCAATTCAACCTTCTTGATTCGTGGCAACATAACATATAATCCAACAAGAATCAATAAAAAGTCATTTTTTCAGGATCTGCTTTGCAGCCTTTAATAGTGCCAGATCCCTTTTTACAATAAATTTTCCGTCGTAAATCTTGGGCTTTTCGCTTCTGATCAGGGCAATTGCCTTATCTAGAGTAGTCCACCCCAATTTATAGCCCGCCGATAATTCGCCCTCGTCATAGTTAGGTTTGCCTTGTTCTATCATAGTTGCAATAAAACAGTAAGACGTCTGCAATGTTCCTGAATCTTTTTGCAATATTCCAGTGTCTGTTCTGCTTCTATGCTCAATCACTTTTCCGATTCCCCGGTTACTCTTATTTTGCATCCGGTTTCTTCCATTATTTCTCTTTTCAATCCTTCTTCAATTGTTTCGCCCTTTTCGACCCCGCCTCCGGGCAATTTATGATATTTATCTTTGGTGACATGAAGCAGGGCTATTTTGTTATTTTTGAAAATTATAGCACGGGCGGCTGTTCGTTTCTTCATCTTTACCTTCTCAGAATGCATACCAATGTCTTCGTCTTCCAATTCCAGAATTAATTTCATGAATAGCCCCACCAGGATTCGAACCTGGATCAAAAGCTTTCTCCACAAACTTTCCGCTTTGGTCAAGCTTTCTGGAAAGGTTGTCCAGAGGCTTCTATGCTGAGCCATTACACCATGGGGCTGCTGTTAAATCATAAGAAGTGAGATGGAAACCTTAAAAATTAATTAAACTTTCATTTCATCGAGCATGCGGGTGCCGCGCTGTGTAATAACATAACAAGTCGAGCCTATCGGGTTTATCTCTACAAGCAGGTTCTTTACTACCAGGTTTTTCGTCACCGTGTCTATTGCATTCTCGCCGCCGCCGTTTGACTGCAGGTACTTCTTGAGCTCGGGCCTGCTTATCAACTGGCTTTCAGAAACCTTCTTCAGGATCTTTTTTTCTATCGTAGTTAACATGTATTGCTTTCTTGCCCTGGCGCTTTATTTAAGTGTTTATGTAGTTTAGTATTGAAAAATTATTAGAGATATTTTAGGGGGTAATTAAATGAGCGTAATTGGTTTCAATTTCACGTCTGTAAGCGGACATGTCGACGAGACAAATCTGAAGGGTGATATAAACATAAACAGCGTGCCGACCATAGAAAGCATAGAGAAGCACGACCTAAGCTCGATGGGAATAGAAAATGCAGTAAATATAAAATTCAAGTTTGTAACTTCTTATGAGCCGAAGGCTGGTGAATTAAAATTTGAGGGCAACATACTTTACCAGGTCGAGGATGCAAAGAAGATCGTAAAGCAGTGGAAAGACGGAAACAAGATGGACGACAAGATGGCCCTTGACGTGCTAAACACGATATTCAGGAAGTGTTTGGCAAAGGCCGTGGAGCTTTCAGACACGCTGAGGCTGCCACCTCCAATAAGGTTCCCGATAGTAACGACGGAAAAGCCTAGTGTGAGTGGGAACTGAGCATAAAGCTCTTGTGTATATAATATAGGAGCCTAGTTTAACCCTCACAAACGGTGTATGTATTCTGTAACATATATTATGTAATTTATCTTATCCAGTATACATGTATCTTAACCTACGCTCCCATCCCTCACAAAAGAAATATGAATTATAGTATATATTTTGTTTATTATATATTTAATAATATTTTATAAATTAAATATTATAGAAAATATATATTACTGAATATTTATGTGTTGTTGTTTTGGGTCAGGCTAAAAACCACACTCATGTCTCACATCAGAAACAAACTAGTTTTCTTCGTCTACAGCCTCGTCGTCCTTCAATTCGTCCTTGTCCTGTTCATCGTTTTCTGTATTGCCCCTTTCAGCGCGCGCCATCCCTAACATAAGAAGGTCGTCAAAATCCTTTGCTATGCGGCGTGTTTTGCGGAAAAATGCTTTTGTTGAGGCTTCTGCCTTATCTAATAGGCGATTTACAGTTTGGCCTGTAAGCATGTAACCCTTGACATAACTGTCTCCAGCTGGCATTTTAACGAACTCTAGCAGGCCCAGGGAGCGCCACTTCCTGATTTCTTCGTACGTTTGGCTTTGTGAGACGCTTAATATTTGCGATATTTTATCTATCGAGAGCGGAACATTCTCCTTTCTATATTTTAACAGCTCGAGCAAAAGCAAATCGTGTTTAGCACGTGATTCCTTACGCTTTAAGCCCAGCCTGCGTACTAGGACATGAGACAGATCGCTAGGCGTAAGCGTCGTATTCGTGTCCGGCGGGCTTATTCGCTGAAAAACTATATCTGATAATTTGCGTTTTGGCATTTTCTCTAACCTCCACTTCGTGGCATTATTTTTTACCTGTTAAATTTAATTATTTCGACACCTGCTTCTTTTAACAATTTTGCGCCTAATTCATCAGGATATTCGCCTTCCATTACTATTCTCTTAATTCCTGCGTTGATTATCATTTTGGAACATGTTGTGCATGGAGAATTTGTTGTATAAAGTGTCGAATCTTTGGCTTGCACGCCGTGTAGTGCTGCCTGGACTATTACATTTTCTTCTGCGTGAGAGCAAACACATTTGTCAAGGTTTGTGCCTCTTGGATACTTATCTTCGGATGCATTGCACCTTTCGCATCCGCCCTCAGAACAGTTTTTTGTTCCGCGCGGTGTTCCATTATAGCCAGTGGAAATAATCCTCTTATCTTTGATCAAAATAGCACCAACTTGACGTCTGGTACAATCAGCCCTTTGTCTCACGGCGTGCGCTACGTCCATAAAATAATGATCCCAGTCCGGCTTTTTCCCTTCTCTTTGATATACATCTTTAGTCATTTAGGTCGCCTTTTTGCTGTAAAACCATGATGCAAAATGCCGGTTTTTTCTCATGTGAGAGATAATCATGGAAATATCGGGCCGTTATAAACCAAAATGGAACGTCCAATCGAAGCCGTTTCCGTGCCCAAAACAACATCATCATTTACCTGGAGTGGCTCCATGATATACCCCTATTTCGATATGTTTGATACATGACCTTGCCTCTGCATCAACACCTTTTGTCCATAGTACTTTTATTAATTGTGGTTCTTGACAGCAATTATTGGTTGTGATTGGAGCGTAGTGATTTTGCACTTTTTTATGTCAGAGATAGGACGAATTCATTCAGAATTAAGTAGGAATTGAATTTAGGCTATCGAACGCGATACAATCTGCCATTTTCGTGGATTTCATATACTTGTTCTATATGAGTAGAAGAAAACTTACGATCCCAACTTCTTATTGTGTCTTCTGTTACTTCTGCCTGAAGATCGTATCGTGGTTGTACGCCATAATATCCACCTTCTTCCCAATAATTAACTAAAAAACGTTTCGCATGATTTTGTGTAGCTCGAGGTGGTGCATTAGATGTTGTAGTCGATGCAATAAAAACAGCTCCCGTAAGGAGTATTGTTTTTAGATATTTTCTCATAAAATAACTATAATCAAAATAGATTTAAGCCTCTTATTTCTTCTTTGGGGCCAGCTTCGCGAACTTGCGCAAAACGGCCTCGAAATCTGTTGAAAGTGCTACGCCGTCCGCTGTGAGCTTCACATATTTTATACGCCCCTGTTTTTCGAACTCTACTATGCCCATGTCCTTGAAAATCTCCAGTAATTTGACTGTATGCGAATAAGTGCAATCCGTATCCTTGGCCAAAACTGATACGTACTTCGGACTCCCACCTATTTTTACGTTCAACAGCAAGCGGACGGGTTTCCTTCTCAAAAAAAGTTCTTCCAACTCGTTTTTTGCACTCATGTATACTATCTAACATATACGTTTCCCCCTTTATATATGTTACAGAATCAATACTGTATTGTATAAAATATTCTTTACTACATATATTTCTTTAAGTATATTTACTGATTTAGTAAATTGGAGAATAATTTTTATGTCATATAATTCTTAAAAGATCCTTTATAGTAAACAATTCACCTCTCACAGCGTTCCAGTAGGATAATTACGCCCTGATAGAACCAATATAAATTATGGGGGCAATTGATAGTTATGGAAATGACCCTACAGCCACTGCGAAAGCTCATTAAAAGAGCCGGCGCCAAGCGTGTAGGCGACAAAGCGGCGGAGGAGCTTGGAAGGGTGCTGGAAGAGAGGACAAAAATACTGCTTATGGAGGCGAAACGCCTTTCAGAGCATTCTGGCAGACGGACCGTGATGAAAAGGGATGTACGCGCAGCAAGGAAGATACTGGAAAGCTAACATCTGATGGGGTAATGCGATTCTACTTCAAAACCATAACATGCGTCTAGCGTTTCGTGTTCTATTTCGTAATTTTTCTGTAATTTGTATTCTCCTTTACTGTGATATCTTTGAAAAAGATCTCGCGTATAGTTACCAAGGTAATTTGCATGAATTACAGTTTTGGACCTTGGATAACTATAAACATTTTTCCTGGCTAGTAAAAGCATGTTGCACGAACTTGTCAAAAAGATTTCTTCTGAGAGTGGATTGGATGAAATGGAAGTAATGCGTCTTATTGAAGAAAAACGGGCAGAGCTTTCTGATCTAATATCGGAAGAAGGCGCGGCCTATATAGTCGCAAAAGAGCTTGACGTTGCAATAATTAAGCAGGAACGGCTTGACATAGCTCACGTGATACCAGGCATGCAGAATGTCGATGTTGTAGGCAAAATAACAAAGATATCGCCGATCAGGGAGTTCTCTACGGAAAAGGCAAAAGGCCGGGTGGCTAATGTAACGATTGCAGACGCCACAGGATCAATACGGCTTTCGCTATGGAATGACGAGATAAACGGCATAGCCGGGCTGGAAATTAATAATGTCGTACGTGTTCGCGGTTATGTAAAAGAGGATAATTTAGGTAATCCGGAAATACGCATAGGTAAATACGGTTCGATAGCAAAGAGTGATGAGGAAATTACCAGTATAAAGCAGGCGCAGCGCAGATCTGAACGCTGTGACATTGCAGGTCTGACAGAGGGCGGATACAGGGAGATAAGGGCGCCGCTCCTTCAGGTCTTCGAGTCGAATACGTTCTATGAGGTATGTCCGCAGTGCAAAAAGCGGGTAAAGCTGAATGAAAGTGATGATTTTAATTGTGAGGAGCACGGTACGGTAGAGCCGGACTATGGGCTTATAGTCTCCGGCATAGCAGATGACGGCACGGGAAGCATCCGTATCGTGTTTTTCAACGAGAACGCAGAGAAGCTGCTTGGCATGACGGCGAAGGATGCGAAAAAGATATTCGACAGGAAGAAGAAGCTCGAGGCGATTCTTTCGCTAATTCCGCTTGGGAAGGAGTTTGTATTTGAGGGGCGTGCGCGCAGGAACCAGCTTTTTGACAGACTGGAATTTATAGTGAGCAATGTAAAAGAAGTCGATGTGAAGCAAGAAATTGAAATGGCATTAAATAATTTGGGTGAATAATAGACGTGGTAAAAATGGTTGATTATACTCTACTAAAAAATTTGTTAGAAGGTACAAGAACTGACAAACCAGATTTATTTACATATCCTGCGTATTCTGAACTAGCTCAAAGATTTACTAATCATGGTTATTTCTTTTTAGAAGCGGGTGCCGAGTATCCTATGCTAACACAAAAAGGTGAAGCTGCACTCCGTGTTTTAGACGAACTTGGTTTTATAAAAGACTCCAAAGTTCCGTTGCAGCCAACAGATAGCTTTAGTTATAGAAGTGGGGGAGGTCCAGATAACGACGATATTACACATCGCGATGGAGATCCATTAGCACCAGATGCCTCAAAGTGATAATCATGGCGAGATTCAAGAAAAAACCGACAGTCGAGGAGGAAATGAAAGCTCTACAGGGTGCAGCGGAACCTGAGGCACCTAAAGAGAAAAAGGATCTTGACGAACTTACATTGGAAGATCTTCCTGGTATCGGCCCTAAGGGCGCGCAAAAACTGCGCGAGGCCGGTTATAATGAGCTGATATCCGTTGCTGCCGCTTCTGCCGGTGAAATTTCAGCTGCGTGCGAAATAAGCACTGCTACTGCTGAAAAAATAGTACAGGCAGCGCGCTCGCAGCTTGACATGGGATTCAAAACTGCAGCCGATTTGCAGGAAAAGAGAAAAGAAGTTGGTAAAATCACGACAGGTTCAAAAAACCTTGATGCGTTGCTTGGCGGCGGCGTAGAAACACAGGCTATAACGGAAGCCTATGGTATGTTTGGGAGCGGAAAAAGTCAAATAGGTTTTCAGCTTGCAGTGAATGTTCAGCTGCCGAAGGGCGAGGGTGGTCTCAATGGACGGTGTATTTTTATTGATACGGAGTCGACATTCAGGCCGGAGAGAATAACACAGCTTGCGATAGCAAAAGGTCTTGATCCAAAGAAAGTTTTGAAAAACATATTCATTGCGAAGGCCTATAACAGCGATCATCAGATCGTGCTTGCGGAGAAGGCAAAGGAACTTGTAAAAGAACATGATATTAAGCTAATAATTGTAGATTCGTTGATGAGTCACTTCCGTTCTGATTACTCTGGAAGAGGTGAATTAGCGCCGCGGCAGCAAAAACTGAACAGGCATATGCATGCGCTACAAAAGCTGGCCGATACTTACAATGTGGCAATATATCTGACAAACCAGGTGATGGCGCGGCCTGATATGATGTTTGGTGACCCTACAACACACGTCGGCGGGAACATAGTAGGACACATGTCGACATTTCGTCTTTATCTAAGAAAAAGCAAAGCAACAACCAGAATTGCGCGCCTCATAGACAGCCCTAATCTTCCCGAAGGCGAAGCTGTTTTCACGCTGACGGAGAGCGGTATAAGCGATTAATTATGAATGTTGAAACTGTGAAATCTTTGGTTGACGAATTAGGTAGTATTCCTGTTCCGTTTATTGTGTACATAATTACTAATGAAACACCAGATTATAATGGACTCATGACTCTGGTCAAGTCTGCCGAAATCGATTCGATGAGGAATCCAGGAGATCCGTCCGTAAATTATTGTCTTGCTATGTTGTATGTGAAAATGCCCGGCGAAATACCGCTGAATTTCCGAGAGGAAATTGAACGTGAAAAACTGCGTGTAGAAGACAGAGAATATCTCATGAATATGTCCACTGATATAAATGTGCTTGTTGGGAACATGGGTCACAACCCGGATTGGGAAACTCGACTGCGTGCTGCTAATGATTATATACGAAGGGCTAACGTGATGTCATATCTCTATTCCGATAATGCAACACGGGCTACTCTTAATTTTGACAGAGCCTTAGTAAAAAGCAGGGACAATCCTGAATACAAAAATCTTCGGAATGCACTTGTATGGATTTTTGCCTTGGATGAAAGGTTGTATGGAGGGCTTTCCTTCATAGCACATACTCATAGAGATCAATTTCTCGATTAAAATTTTACCAGACGTCTGCACATGTAAGAATTCTGCTTTGATGTTCTTTTGTGAGAAATCAGAACTATTTTTACCTTCTTCCTACAATCCTTTCAACTTCTTCTCTGTTAAGAAGCTCTATCAACGCGTCTGATGATAGTTGTACGCCCTTCTTGTAAACAGTGTGAGCCATGTGTATAATCGTGTACATAGTCGAGAACGGAACGCGGTACGATCGCATCTATATCAGGTATATGCATGTCATTTTCACTGCGTCTCATTTCGTACGCTGTTCGCATGTACATAATACTGTTCATAAAATAAAGTTCATGAGGCTGCAGAGGTTTTCCATTCATTGGCAAGCCGAAATCCGATGTTCGTACGGAAACAGGAATACCACCAATGTAAATAACGTGGCTTCTTTTTCCCATGTTACCAACAGCTATTTCGCACGGAGATTTTTCAGAATTCATGCTACTAGATGCTTCAGCCGGTTTTTATTTCTCGAAAGTATTACGCATTAACATTAATATAGCGAAATTTTTCATGTTCATACTTTCATTTGTACGTAACAGTGACAATAAAGCAGAAAATTTATAAGAAAACGTCTTCTTTTGTGAGTGATAAAACTAGAAATTTATTAAAAAATAAAAGTCCTGTTTTAAACAATCTCTTTTTCGCTTATTATTACGAAATCGCCCACCGACTTGACCGAGGAAAACGGCACCAACATGCGGTTGCTTTCGTCCTTTTCAAGGCTCAAATCGCCTATGTGCTTCGTAGGCTCTACCAAAACGAGGTTCAACAACTCTCCGGACTCTGCCACGAAGTTAATATCACCTATTACGCCGAATTTTCTTCCTGTCTCTTCGGAAACAATAATCTTACCGAGCAAATCTCTTCCACGACTCTGCATTTAATTCACCTCGCATATTGAAAACGTCTTTCGACGTTGTTACCAATAGTTGTATTATAACGCCGGAGGTTTAAATAATTTTTTTGGATTTCAGAGCAAGTACGGAGAGATTACAATTACCGTTCCTACTTGATAACATTAGGAGCAAAATTTACCTGATAACCCGGTATGCCCAAGGAAACTCCGTATTTTGTGGCCTTTTCGTACTCTTCCCTGCTGCTTCTGTCGATTTTGAATATTTTGTTGCGAAATATGATAAAATGCGTCTTTTTGTTTTTGAAATCCGCGTACCACGAATGCTTGGAATCTAGACTTTTGCTTAGCTTCTTAGCAATTGATGCTGCTTTTTTCTCCGGAATGTGAACAGTATGCAGGGTCCATTCCTTAATCCAAGGCGTTTTGTGCTTCTTTGTGACTTTCTCTACTTTTGTTCTTACGATCCTTACTTTACTGAGCACGTCTGTATTTTCGAGACTTTCTTCTATTATAACTCCTTTGTAATTTTTCATTATAATTTTCTTATCTCTGGAGAAACCCATTTCTCCAATATCCCAAAAACCGACGGTTTTTCTTATGTGAGAGATGAACATCAAAAACGCTGCGCATTTTCAGCTCACGCTTTCACCATTATGCTCCTTATCGACGGTGATAACTGGTACAAGTACGCACGGTCTTCTTTCACTCTCTCTACAAGGCCTTCGTCCATTAAGCGCTTTAGAATATTGTTCATCGAGCGGACTGCGTGCTGGCGCGATTTGTATTTTGTCAGGTCGAAGTTGTTCGCAATCTGTCCCGGCGTCATCGGCTTCGCTAGCATCTCAACTATTTCGCGCTGCGTTGGCGTCAATTCTTCGAGGAAGCGCAATGATACTTTCAACTGTTCTTTCGGTATTTCCACTACTAGGAGTTCTTTTGTGAGTTTTTTGCCTTTCATCGCCTCGTTTACAACGTCATTGCACACTTTTATTATTTCACGTGGAAATCCGCCGGAACGGTCGTAAATTGCGTCTATTAAATCATTGAACTCTTCGCCGCTTCCTCCTACGTTTCTTATTCGTTTTTTTATGAGCTGCTCTGTTTCTTCTTTTGTGAGAGATACAAGCTCGATTTTTCCCATTATTCTTTTTCTCAATGTCTCGAGTTTCGCAAGATGGTCATCAAGCACCGGCAGCCCCGAAAGCACTATTGACATATTTTCTACCTGGTCACTGAGCACCCGAAGCCACTCAAGAACGTCTATGTTGGATTCGTGGGCCTCGTCAAAGAGCACAATAAGGTGCTTCGAACGTAGTTTTTTGTTAAGAAAATTAGGTATCTGGTACATGTTTTTTATGCGGCCCCAAAAACGCGGGTATTTTTCATTAAAAATGTCAACAAATTCTTCAGGACGCTCTGGCGGCTTGCCGATGTAAAGAAAGTCGTAATTACTATTCAAATTCTCTGATAGCCATTTCAGCATCGTTGTCTTGCCTGAGCCCGTCGGGCCTGCCAATGCAATCAATTTATGATGTTCTTTTACAAGTCTCATCACGTCTGCTGATTCATTTTTATAACCTACAAACAGATCTGGCAATATATTAAGTATAAATGGGTTTTCTGACCATTTATATGATTTAAACCACTCATTTGGATCACTTATCGGCTTCTTTTCTTCTAATGGCTGCTCTACAACCACTTCTTTTTTCTCTTCCTGAGGCTCTTTGACCGCATTTTCACCGCTGGAATTTCCCTGATTTGTCAGAGTAAGGTCTATCTCATCTTCCATATCCACTTATTGTATAACAGACTATTAAAGTTTATCTATTGTAGACTTCATACATCTTCACTGTATTTTTGATCTTCTTCACTATCTTTATATGTTATCTTCACGCTATTCACAAAAATTATAAAATTTCTATTAAAAATCTTTTAGTTCATAGTGAATTCATGTGAAAGTAACGTATTTTTACGTGAACTTCACATGCTTTTATGAAGGTTTTATGAAGGGTTTGTGAAGGTTTTTATGTATTTTAGGCATAGTTGGTGAAGAATTGTGAGTATTGTGAAATTAGCTATTTTGAGTATATGATGATTTGTGAGATATATTCATCATATTCACATGCATTCACGGCTATATTCACGAAAATCTGGTGAACTTCATATGATATTCACGGTATCTTCACAAACAAAGTAAAATTTGGTGAGGTAATATATCAAATTCGTGAGGCAGGGTTAGGATTAGAAGTAGTATTTTAATGTTTTTAAAATTGTTTTTTAGGGCTTAAAAGCTAATATTTAGACGTAGTAAGAAATATAAAACTATTAACAGCCAAAATAAATCTAAAAACCATTGTTTACTGGCCAATTTTGTTCATTAATCGCAATAGCTTCATGACCTGGCGTATATCGCGGCCCTCACGAAGTTTCTCAAGAACAAATGGCTTTAGACGAATCACACGAAGAAGCGGCTTGCCAGGACCGCCAAGGCTCACGTCCTCAGTAAGCGGCACAAGCGTATCCTTAAGGTAATGAGCAACAGTTGTAGGCGAATATCCTGTTTCCTTTGCTATACGTCGCAGCCAAATGCCGTCCGGATTCGCCGCTAAGACGGATACAATCTTGCCTATCTTCTTTTCATCAAACCCTTTCTTTCTTCCCATTGTTACTCACGGAATAGAATGGACAGTTGTAAACTTAAAGCTTTTACGTACTTCCAGCGGTTTAAAGTAAAGAATTCTGATACTAGTGGAGTTTTGTCAAGTTTACTCACAACGCACCATTTACTAGCCGTTTTATGCATAGTGACTTAAATTTCCATGTTAATTTTACTCATGCGCTGCTTCGTTGCTATTGACCTTGACCCAGAGCTGCGATCGGGGGTTGAAGATCTCCAGAAGGGCCTTAAGGGATTTGATGTTAAATTA
>Ga0209542_10001072_pt1 | contig 65196 bp, 66 predicted proteins | sample RifCSPhighO2_01_FD_184028 | JGI IMG/M metagenome (GOLD analysis project Ga0209542, IMG submission 184028) | Soil microbial communities from Rifle, Colorado - Rifle CSP2_plank highO2_0.1 (SPAdes) (version 2) | ecosystem: Environmental > Terrestrial > Deep subsurface > Rock core/Sediment ...
CCGCGCTCAATCAAGGTCTGGAAAAAAGAAATTCCTCTGTATTTGCACTATTACAATTTTGAGCGTCCACATATGGGAATTAATTATCAAACACCTAATCAGGTGGTAAGAAGCTATTGATTAGAGAACGGAGCAATTTGTTGCCAATTTTGACCCAGCCAATTCAAGCCTTAAATGGCCCTTGGCACTACAAGAGGAGGCAAGCGGAGGTTCGCTCTCCGTTTGTATCCACAGTTTGGCCTTTATTTTTGGCGCGGGCGGAGGTACGCTCTCCGTATGGGGCGGTTTGCTGAAAGAGAATTTTATCATGTCTATAACCGCGGAGTTGAAAAACGTCAGATTTTTCTTGATAAAGCAGACTATCTGCGTTTTACAAATTGTCTATTATTATTTAACTCGTCAGCCCAAATTGAAATTCGAAAGGCGAGAAAAAGTGAGCTGGCGGAGAGCGGACCTCCACGGAAACCTAAAAACGAGCCTCTGGCTTCGATTGTTAGTTATGTTTTGATGAAAAATCACGTACACCTTCTAATTTTCTGCAGAAAAAAAGAAAATTTAAGCGTTTTATTGCAGAAGATTTTCGGGGGATACACCATGTATTTCAACACAAAATACCAAAGAAGTGGGGTTTTGTTCCAGGGACGCTCCAAATCAAAGCACGTCGCAAAAGATAATTATCTGCGGCATTTAATTTATTACATCCATTTAAACCCGCTTGATTATTTTAGGCCCGAATGGCGGGAGCAAGAAATAAAAAACGCCGAAGAAGCAAAAAACTTTCTTACAAACTACGAATGGTCTAGCTTGGCCGGAGTTTCCAGAAAAAAATTCGACCCAATACTCGACTATAATATTTTAAGCGAGCTTCTGCCGGAAAAACAAGATATCGAATCAGAAATATCAGACTGGTCTGCGAGTTTTTATGCAAAGAACAAAGATTATTTTTTAGACGCTTGAAAGCCGAGCCAAGACGGAGCTTTGATTACTTTCTGCGTTTACAATGAAGCCACATCCTTATTATATAACGTCAAATGGATTTATTGACTAAATCCTTGCATTCTGTCTTAAAATATGTTACTTTCAAGAAATGCTGAAAACGAAGGAAAAGCAAAAAATAATTGAAAAATATAAAACCCATAACACTGACAACGGCTCAACAGAAGTCCAAGTGGCTGTTTTGAGTGAAGAAATCGTGAAGCTCACTGATCACCTGAAAACGCACCGCAAGGACAACCATTCAAGACGCGGACTTTTGCAAATGGTTTCAAAAAGGAAATCGCTTCTGGATTATTTAATGCGCGAAGACGCAAAGCGCTATGCGGCGCTTACAAAAAAAATCGGGCTCAAAACAAAAAGCGCGAAATAATCCGGCCTTTTTAAACTGCGTATTTTTTAAAAGCGTTCTCATTTTTTAACGGACTAACTTTTTATAAACATGGAAATCATAAAACATAAAAATCAGCGCGTTGCCGTATTTATCGACGCGCAAAACATGTATCACTCCGCAAGAAGCTTGTTCGGCGGAAGGCTTAATTTTAAGGAACTCTTAAAACTGGCGGTTTCAGGAAGACAGCTCATCAGGGCATTTGGATACGTCATCCGCACAAAAACAGGCGAGGAAAAACCATTTATCGACGCTTTAATAAGCCTTGGCATTGAAACGCGGGAAAAAGATTTGCAGGAATTTTTTGGCGGAGCGAAAAAAGCGGACTGGGACGTGGGCATGGCGATTGATGCCGTTCGCACAGCCGAAATTGTAGACACAATTGTGCTTGCCTCCGGAGACGGAGATTTTATCCCTTTGGTTGAATATTTAAAAAACCAGGGAAGACGGGTTGAAGTTATGGCATTTGGGCCTTCCGCGTCAGGCAAGCTTAAAGAAATCGCCGACGAATTCATAGACATGGCGCAGGACCCGCGAAGGTTCATTATTAAAAGATAATATTCCGGCCATAGACCAAAGGCCGAGCAAAGATTATAATTTAAGCAGTTAAAATTATTAGCATTGTGGTCTTTGGATAGTTAGATTATAGAGCCCTCTCAAGTTTTCAGGGAGCTGTAACCTAAAATCTGAAGATCACTTCATCGTTCGCTGAATTTGAAAAAAATTGGGCGGACGGGCCCCGACATAGGCGGGGAAATCGATTGAATAATATGAATACGAAAAAATTTACGACCGAAATCGGCGGAAAAACAATTTCCGTTGAATTTCCAGATTTTGCCGAGCAAGCTCACGGCTCCGCGCTCGTACGCTTCGGTGATACGGTAATTTTAGGAACAGCAGTAATGTCACGCGCCGTCCGCGAAGGGATAGACTACTTTCCTTTAACCGTAGATTATGAGGAAAAATTTTACGCGGCGGGAATGATAGGCGGCTCGCGTTTTATGCGCAGAGAAGGCAGGCCGTCTGAAGAAGCTATATTGGTATCACGGCTTATTGATCGCGGCTTGAGGCCTCTTTTCAATTCTAAAATCAGAAACGAAGTACACGTTGTCGGTTTGGCCCTTTCTTTTGATGGAGAGAATGAACCGGATATTCCCGCGATACTCGCGGCCTCTCTTTCGCTTGGAACTTCTTCCATCCCGTGGGACGGACCAATCGGCGGAGTTCGCGTGGGAAAAGTAAATGGAGAATTTGTAATAAATCCATTAAGATCCGGGCTTGAAAATTCCGATTTCGACTTAGTTGTTTGCGGTAAAGCTGGAAAAATAAACATGGTTGAGGCTGGCGCCAAGGAAATACCGGAAGAAGAAATTCTCCGAGCCATTGAATTCGCGCAAAAAGAAATTGAAAAACTGGAGGATTTCCAAAAAAAGATAATCGCCGAAATCGGCAAAGAAAAAGTGATGCCGGAAGTAAGGGAAAACCATCCAGATTTTGAAAAGATCTTCGAAAGCATCAAGCTGAAATTGGACGAAGCGCTGTACCTGAACGAAAAAACCGAAAAAAACCAAAAGCTTCATGAAATTAAAAAAGAATGGGACGTGGCGGTTATTGCTGGGTGCGGAGCGGAATACAAAGAGCCGGCGAACGGTTTTTATGAAAACAAAATTGACGAAATTGTTCACAAAAATATTCTCAAGCACGACAAAAGGCCTGACGGAAGAGGAATGAAAGAGCTAAGAAAAATTTCGGCTGGCGTGGGAATTTTGCCGAGAGCTCACGGCTCCGGACTTTTTTACCGAGGGGAAACGCATGTACTTTCCGTCGCCACTCTTGGCGGACCAGACGACAAGCAACTAGTGGAAGGGATGTCAATTAAAACAAAAAAAAGATATCTTCATCACTATAATTTTCCGCCTTTCGCGCCTGGAGAAACAGGACGTATGGGAAATCCCGGAAGACGCGAGATAGGACACGGAGCGCTCGCCGAACGCGCGTTAATGCCAGTACTTCCTTCCATTGATGAATTTCCGTACACAATCCGCATTGTCTCTGAAGTACTTTCTTCAAACGGCTCAACTTCGCAAGCTTCAACCTGCGGATCGACTTTGGCACTGATGGACGCAGGCGTGCCGATCAAAAGACCTGTGGCCGGAATCGCCATGGGACTAATGATGGACTCCGAGCCGGGCAAGGAGAGTGATTATAAAGTTCTTACAGACTTGCAGGGACCTGAAGATCATTACGGCGATATGGACTTTAAGGCTGCCGGAACTTCCAAAGGCATTACTGCCATACAAATGGACGTAAAAGTTCTTGGGGTAACACTGCAAATATTAAAAGACGTTTTAACTGACGCGAAAGCGGCGCGTGAGAAAATAATGAAAGTGATGCTTGAAGCCATCCCTGAGGCGCGAAAAGAACTTTCTCAATTTGCTCCGAGAATTTTGACAATTAAAATTAATCCGGACAAAATTCGAGAAGTTATCGGCCCGGGCGGAAAAATGATCAACTCGATAATTGATGCGACAGGAGCGGAAATCAATATAGAACAGGACGGCACGGTTTTCGTAACCGGTTCGTTCGAGGCTTCAGAAAAAGCTCTAGAAAAAATTAAAGAAATTGTAAGAGAATACAAAGTCGGCGAAACTTTCGAGGGCGTTGTTTCAAGAATTTTCGATTTCGGCGCCATGGTTGAATTCGCGCCAAACCAAGAAGGCCTTGTCCACATCTCCGAGTTAGCGCCATTTCGCGTAGGACAGGTGACGGACGTGGTGGATATCGGTGACAAAGTTCCTGTTAAAATAATATCAATCGACGAGATGGGAAGACTGAACCTCTCGATAAAGGCGATGACCGAGCTTAAGCAAAAAGAAAATCCAAGCCCAATGCCGGAGATGCAAAAAAGAAGAGGATTCGGCGAACGGCCGAGACGCGGTGGTCATATGAGGTAAATTCTAAAAACAAATGTCAGAAGAAATTAAAGACACAGGCACGCCCAAAATAACCGATTCTCAAATTCCAAGGATGAGGACTCTTGGCGGAGACGCCCGGCTTTGGAATGAAAAAAGTAAAGCCACTTATTCGTCTTCGCAGCCGAAGAAATCAATAGCGAAACTCGTTCTAAAAATTCTCTTAATTTTGCTGGCTATTATAATAATGGCCTCTGCCGCAAGATACGGCTATTTTTACTTATTAAACAACAAATCTCCGGAAAATATTCAACCGAAAAATTTCGAACTCCTTATCAGGCCGGACGAAGAAAATAAAATAATCGCCGTTGGCCAAACAAGAACAATCCTTCTGGCTGACATAGAAAAAATTTTCAAACTCCCGCAGCGTGAAAAATCTTTCCGCGCGCTCTCAATTTATCTGATAAAAGAAAATATACAAGTCCCCATGTCCGCTCCGGAATTTTTCAGCCTAATGGCTTTTTCAGTGCCTGAAAAATTAAAAAATAAAACCGACCTTTTTACATTGGGTACCGTAAAACTTTATGGAATTTCGCACCCATTTCTTATTTTACGGATCAATTCATTTACCGAAGCCTACGAAGGCACAAAAGAGTGGGAAAGGGACATGCAGACGAATTTACGGCCGATCTTTGACTCAATCCCGGTAACTGGCGGGGAAATCCCTGTTTTTTCGGATAAAATAATTAAAAATCAAGACGCGCGAATCTTAACAACGGACGAAGGAACTCTTTTGGCCTATTCTTTTTTTAATAAAAATCTCGTAATAATAACGGATGCGGAGGAAGCGCTCGCCGAAATTATAAACCGCTACGAAATCTATCACCCGAAATAACGGGCGGGCTGAAAGCCTATTATTGTAAATACGCACTTAAGTCTGTAAACTTAAACCATGGCATTTGACGAATATAAAAAAATATTGGAAGAGGAAAAAACCAAGCTCGAAACCGAACTTGCCCAAATCGCGCACAAAAATCCTAAAGACCCGTCGGACTGGGAACCAAAAGCTCCGGACATGAATCCTATGATGTCAGACCAATCGGAAATGGCGGATGTTTTTGAAGAAATGGAAATACAGGCTGGACTGGAATATCAGCTAGAAGAACGGCATAAAAAAGTTAGCGCAGCTCTAAAAAGAATTGAAGATGGCGCTTACGGCATCTGTTCTGTTTGCAAAAAGCCTATTGAAGAAAAAAGGCTTAAGGCAAACCCGATCGCCAAAAACTGCATAAAGCACGCTGTAAAATAAAATGGGGGCGGTAAAATTACACTCGGCTGAAATAGTGGGCCTGGCGGGAGAAATAATTGATGTTGAAATCGATCTCTCGTCGGGACTTTTTCATTTTTCAATCGTCGGACTTGCAGATAAGGCGATTGAAGAATCAAAAGAAAGGGTCGCCGCCGCCATTAAAAATTCTGGCCTAAGATCTCCGCAGAAAAGAAATCAAAGAGTAACAGTCTCGCTCGCTCCGGCGGATCTTAAAAAAGAAGGGCCCCTATTCGATCTTGCAATCGCGCTTTCCTATCTTCTCGCCTCTAAGCAAATTGAGTTCGATCCGGCAAAAAAAATTTTTCTGGGAGAATTGGCGCTCGACGGAAACCTTCGCAAAATTAAAGGCGCGCTCTCTTTGGCCCTTGAGGCAAAAGAGAAAGGATTTTTAGAAATGATTCTTCCGGAAGAAAACGCGGAAGAAGCGTCATTGGTGTCCGGAATTTCAATTTACGGAGCGAAAACTTTATCCGATGTCATTGGGCACCTGGAAGGTGAAGTGTTAATCCCAAAGCACGCCGGAACTAAAATAGAAAACGGCCAAGCCTACCCGCTCGATTTTGGAGAAATCAAAGGCCAGGAAATCGCAAAACGCGGGCTTGCTCTTGCTGCCGCAGGAAGCCATCATGTTCTAATGGTCGGACCTCCGGGCACGGGCAAAACTATGCTCGCGCGCGCCTTTCCGTCCATACTTCCGCAAATGGATTTTGATGAAATACTTGAAGTCACGAAAATTCACTCAATCGCCGGAAACTTAAAAGAGCCTTATCTCGCAGAAAGACCTTTTAGAAATCCTCACCACACGGCCTCTTATGTAGCGCTCGTTGGAGGAGGACAAACGCCTCATCCCGGCGAGATTACTCTTGCCCACCGCGGAGTTTTATTCATGGACGAATTCCCGGAATTTGAACGAAGAGTCCTTGAAGCTCTGCGCCAGCCACTTGAAGACGGGGTGGTAAGCGTTTCCAGAGCAAAGGGAACAATTTCTTTTCCGGCAAAATCATTAATGGTTTTTGCAATGAACCCCTGCCCTTGCGGAAATTATGGGTCCGCAAACAAACCCTGCCTCTGCTCAATACAGACGCTTTATCGCTACCAAAGAAAAGTTTCCGGCCCGATAGCCGATCGCATAGACGTCTGGCTCGAAGTTCCTCATTTTGAATCGACAAAAATGGCGCAGAAATCAAAAGTTGAATCAGATGGCATTAGAAAAAAAGTCGAGAAAGCCAGGGAAATTCAGAAAAAAAGATTCGCAGACAGAAAAATCCGGGTAAATTCGGAAATGCGGCCCAAAGAAATTGAGGAATTCGCTCCGCTTTCCAATGAGTGTGAAGACCTGCTTAGAGACGCGACTGGAAAACTCGATTTATCCGCGAGAGCTTATCACCGCGTAATAAAACTTAGCCGCACAATCGCTGATTTTGAAAGCTCAAAAGACATAAAAAAAGAGCATCTGCTCGAAGCCCTCCAATACCGCCCAAGAAAAAATTTCTTTATTTATGAAAGTTAAAATCTAAAACGGATTTTTAGCGCCTCTTATTTCAAAATGCACATGGCAGCCGGTTGAGTTTCCGGATGAACCAACATAACCAATGACTTGTCCCTGCACAACGTGCCAGCCTTGTCCCACAATTATTTTTGACATATGCGCGTAAAGCGTTTGCGTTCCATTCGGATGCGAAATAGCGATGTATTGTCCATAGCCTCCGTTCCAGCCTGCCTGCTTGGCGACAATAACGTCTCCGGTTGCAGAAGCTAACATCGGCGTACCGCAAGAATTGGCGAGATCAACCCCGTTATATCCGTGTATGCCTTGGGTTTTAACTCCGCCGACTATCGGTCGAATATAATATCCTTTATACTCCACGCCTGCCGTACCCTTAACAACCCCGCTTCCGTTTGAACTTGGCGCGCTTTTTGGAACTACAAGAGCTTCGCCGTTCGGAATTATCAGGGCAAGGCCTTCTGTCAGACTCACGCCCGTTGTAAGGCCGTTAAAATTTAAAATTTCCTCCGCATCCCCGCCGAATTTCTTAGCTATTCTGGCTAAAGTATCGCCTTTTTGAACTTTATACTGCAAACCCGTGACAGGGAGAATCACCAAAATCTGCCCGGGAGAGATCAGGCTTCCTTTTTTTATTTCGTTTGCCCACGCAATAGTATTTGAAGAAACGTCAAAAAGTTCGGCTATGGAGCCTATTGTGTCGCCTGGCCTTACAACATAAATGCTTATCGATTCGGATTTTTTCTCTTCAATATCAGCGATAGATCCGAGCGGCCCGGTCACAGACAGGAGGGCTGAACTCTGAATAATGGCTATATCTCCTCCGCCAACTCCGGCAAGAGGATTAGAGTTTAAAGGCGCCTGTAAAACCGGCGCTTTCGCAGAATCCGTCGCCGTAAAAACAACTGCCTCGGTCTTTCCCATTATTCTCTGAAAAAAATCAAAAAAATTGGCCTCTGCATTAGGCAGAAAGACCATAGAGACCCACGCAATCATGGTTAAAGCCAAAAGCTTCTCCGAACGAAGAAGCTTGGAAATCACCAATGTGTAGCGCTCTTTCCTTTTAATAGGAGCGGACTCGCGTTTTAAATTTTGCTCAATAAGCTTAGAGTCAATTTTTAACCTGATAGCCCGGAGATTCTACTTTCAATTATTATCTCAATCCAAATTAGGGCTAAAACCACTCGAACCTTGCATACCGTGGTTATATTTTCTGTTCGCTTTTCAAATTTCAGGTTATTTATATTTTAACATTTTTTAACCCTCTTCTCAATTTTTTATGCACAAAAAATACGAAAAAGTTTTGCGCTGGCTTTGTCAAAATCCCTTAATTCAAGCCATTTTTTCAAAGCCGCCATTTCCATTATTCACAAATTTTCAACATAAAATTAGTAAAATAAAATTAAAAGATTGGCAAGGTTTATTGACAACTTTAATTTAAATACGCATTAGTGGCACTTAAAATTTCAAAAAACATAGTTATACTGGAGAAATGGAAAAAAAAACTGCTGCAAACTTAAATGAAGCTCAAGAAAAAGCCGTTCTCGCCACAGACGGGCCCGTTCTTGTCATCGCCGGAGCCGGATCCGGCAAAACCAAGGTGCTGGTTCATAGAATCGCCCACTTGATTGAAAAAGGAGTCAGGCCCGACGCGGTTCTGGCCGTAACCTTTACGAATAAAGCCGCTTCCGAAATGAAAGAGCGCGTCCTAAAACTGCTTTCCGAAAAAAAACTGGCCAGCTTGCCGTGGATGGGCACTTTTCACTCGCTGTGCGTATATATATTGCGGGAATCTGGAAAAGAAGCGGGAATAAAAAAATCTTTCACGATCGCGGACGACGAGGACAGCCTTTCGCTGATCAAATCTTCTTTGCGCGATTTGGGGCTTGATCCCAAGCAATTCGAGCCAAGAAGGCTCAAGTCTTTGATTTCAAAAAAGAAAAACGAAATGCAGGGAGTTGAAACATTTAAAAACATGGCTGGGGATTATTTTCCCAAAATCCTTGCAAACGTATGGGAACTCTACGAAGAAAAGCTCAAAAAATCGAATTTACTGGATTTTGACGATCTTTTGTTGAAAACCGCCGAACTTTTTAAAAACAATCCCGAGATTTTAAAAAAATATCAGGAAAAATGGAAATACATCCACATTGACGAATATCAGGATACGAATTTAGTCCAATACCACCTGACTCACTTGCTAGCTAAAAAATATCAAAACATTTGCGTGGTGGGAGACGTTGATCAGGCTATTTATTCATGGCGAGGCGCAGACTTTCGAAACATTCTGCATTTTGAGCGCGACTGGCCGGGAGCGGTCATAATCACGCTTGAAGAAAATTACCGCTCCACACAGCTGATTTTAGACGCGGCAAATTCGGTGATCGTAAAAAATAAATACCGCGTTCCGAAAAATCTTTTCTCAAAGCAAAGCGAGGGCGCCAAGATAACGGTATTTGAGGCTATAAACGAAGATGAAGAAGCCGAGTTCATCGCCGAACTTGCGGCCGAGCTTAAGCGAAGGGGCAACAACTTAAGCGACCTCGCCGTGCTTTATAGAACAAACTTTCAGTCGCGGGTAATCGAGGAAAAAATGATCTCCAAAAATCTAGACTATCAGGTGATCGGCGTGAAATTTTATGAACGAAAAGAAATCAAAGACATTCTCGCGTACGTAAAAGCGGCGATCAATCTGGAGGATCTTTTATCGAAAAAAAGGACAATAAATACGCCGCCCCGCGGAATTGGAAAAGTCCTTTTGGCTAAATATTTTTCCGGAAAAGATCTTTCCAAAAGCGAGGCCGGGAAAATTTCCGAGCTCGAAGAAATGCTTTCGGCAATCAAAAAAGCCGTTTCGGAAAAAAAGGCCTCCGAGGCGATAAAAACAGCGATCAGACTTTCCGGGCTTGAAGTATATCTTGATGACGGAACCGAAGAAGGAGCCGGGAGGATCGCCAACATCAAAGAACTCGCGAGTCTCGCGGCGCGCTACGATGATGAAAAATCTCCGGAAGGAATATTGAAATTATTGGAAGACGCGGCGTTAATGTCGGACCAAGACACGATTAAAAACGGCGACGCGATAAAATTGATGACAGTGCACGCCGCCAAAGGACTTGAATTCAAAATCGTTTTTATTGCCGGGCTTGAAGAAGGACTTTTTCCTTCAGCCGTAAGATCGGCAGAGAACGGGCAAAACGAAGAAGAGCTAAAAAACGAAGAAGAAAGAAGGCTTTTTTATGTAGCGCTCACCAGAGCAAAGCAGAAAATCTTCCTTTCCTGGTCGGTTTTCAGGACGATTTTCGGCTCGCGCCAGATAAACAGGCCCTCGAGTTTTCTTTTCGACATACCTCCGGAATTAATGGAAAAGCCTCCTGAAAAAGTAATAACACTCGACTAAATATGAAGCCTGAAACACAAAGAATAAAAGCAAAAAAAATTTTGGGACAAAATTTTTTAAAGAATAAAAAAATTCTTGAGCTCATGGCTGATGCCGCAGAACTTACTAAAGAAGATTCGGTCCTTGAAATCGGCCCGGGTACGGGAACTTTAACAAAAGTCCTCGCCGATAGAGCAAAAAAAGTAATCTCGGTTGAAAAAGACCCGGAACTTGTAGCGTGGAACATAAAACATAAAACATTTCCGGAAAATGCATTGCTTATAGAAGGAGATATTTTAAAAATTTTCAATTCTCAATTTCCAATTTCCAATCAATCTTCAAATTCCGACTTTCAAAAATACAAAATTGTAGCCAATATTCCATACTACATTACTTCCAGATTTCTACGCCTTTTTTTATCCCAAATTAAATTTAAACCAGCCATGATGGTTTTGATGGTCCAATATGAAGTCGCGAAAAGGATTACGGAAAAGCCGCCCCACATGAATCTTCTTGCTCTTTCCGTCCAAACATTCGGAAAAGCGGAGTTCATTAAAAAAATCCCGAAAAAATTTTTCTCTCCACAGCCTGAAGTAGACTCGGCAATAATTAAAATTTCGGAAATTTCAGACAGATGGTTTTTGAAAAACAAAACTGATCCTGAAAAATTTTTTGAAATCGCAAGAAGAGCGTTTCAACAAAAAAGAAAAATGCTTAGGCGTTCTTTAAAAAATCTGCCGGTTCCAGAAAAATATAAAAAATTAAGGCCCGAGGAACTTTCAATAAATGATTGGACAATAATTCTTGACTTCTCGATAAAAGAGAGCTATAATATATAAAATTTTTGGAGGTGATTTATGTTCTTAATTATAGGTGTTTTTTTGTTTTTGTCAGGCGTCACTGTGGCTGCCGAAGACATTCCCTATGGGGAAATCTACGGTAAGCTGGAAGAACGACTTGCCGGACAAAAAGAAGTGATCATCGAGGTAAGCGGCGGAGCATGGCTCAAACTGACGTCCTTCAAAAACAGCATCATCGTCTCGCATTTCTCCGGCATAAGGAGATTGCGAGCTCCGGTGATGATATTTAAAAACGACATGGTTTTACTGATGGTCATTCGGGCCGACGACCCTGAGTTCAAAACTTTGCCGCAAAAAACCGCCCAATACTTACTCGAGGCATTGGGCAGAAGACAGAGGGAGGACAGCAAACTCCCTTTTTTTATTACAACATTCCTTTCTGTTTTAAATAATCTACAGTCGAATTATATACCGCGCGCGTATTTGGATCAGATGGTTGATATTGTCCATTGCTTGCGTTATGCATAGCCATTGTGTCGGCCGCGAATTCTGCCACAGAACTTGCTCCATACGGCGTAACCGGAGACGAATCCTGATCTATTATATTGCGCTGTTCCAAAAATCTTTCCTGTAAAAAGGCGTCGTCTGTGCCAAAACCGCTTGACAACTGCTGGTCAAGCTTAGCATGAGCAAGCTCATGCATAGTGGTCATCTCCCCTAAGCTCGTATTTTGAAAATAGTCCGGATACCGACCAAAACCATTCGCCGGCATATTATCAAGAAGGACTCCGTTATACGAATCTCTGATAAAAATTCCGCTAAATGGTTCATCTTCTCCCGGATAATCAAAGGATTGTTCAGACGCAATGCCGCCGTAAGGACTCCAATTACTTCCTACGGCAGAACCGATAGATTTAAAATTATTTTCTTTTGTCACATATACAACTGTTTCAGGAGTGCCGTGCGTAAGTTCTTCTTGATTTTTCTGAAGCCATGCGTCTTTTTCAGCCTGCGTCATATTATTGTCAAACATCACCGTAGGTCCGTTCGAGTTGCTCGTCCCACTGTAACCCACGCCATTAATTTCATCATTAAGCTCGGCTCCGCTTTGCGTGGGCTCGCTGTCGCTTGCAAGCTGCTGTGATTGTTTCTCGTCAAGAAGACCGTCAGTTTGTTGAAATTCTTCGTCGCCCGAACCATCCCCGCCGCCGTCATCGCCCCCGCCATCATCAGCCCCACCGCCATCACCGCCATCATCATCACCACCTCCGTTATTATTGTCCCCATCGCCATTATCTCCATTATTATTACTTCCGCCGCCACTTCCGCCAAAATCATCATTATCTCCATCGCATCCGCAAAGTCCGGTATCCGGATCCCATATCGCGTTAGGAAAATTCTTACATACCTTGTTAAGACACCCGAGCGGTCTGCCTTTTCTGCAACCCTTATCACAAATTTTCATTTTCTCTCCGCAATCATTTCTAAAAACAGGCACGCAAGAATTCCCAACTGGCACGAATTGGATTCCGCAATTACAGCAAAAAATCCTTGTATTTAATCCCAAAGGTTTAAAAGACGGATTGTCGTCTTTGTAGCAATCAGGACTTCTGACCCACTTGGCATCAACGGGATTTGCCATAAAAACCGAGTAAAAAAGGCCGTCAAGAATCTCTTTAACCACCAAGCTCGGTTGATTTTTTGCCTGATAAAAACTTTGATATCCGGGCAATGTGGCAGAGCTCTTTAATTGGCCCTTTTTCAAACTCGACTTCTCACGATCGATTAATTTTTTTAATATCGCCGCACCCTCATCAAATTTATCCATCTCCTCCTTGGAGATCATCCTACTTTCAAGCGCTTCTTTAAAAATAACGTCAATTGCTAGGTAGATATCCTCATCTGAAGAAAATTTTAAAACCCTTTTTTCAGGCTCTATATACCATTCCACAGGCTCTGTCACAAAATCAGAAGGGCTAGAGCCATCGAAATTAACGCCGTCAGAAACGTCGCCGCCCGCAACCAGCTCTCCCCCGACAATTTCCAGATTTTGCAGGTCTATAAGCTCGGCTCTGTACGAAGCAGGCCAAATTTTTTCAAAAATTTCTTTATCTGATAAATAAACGTAGCTAAAAAAAGTAAAGGATTCCGAATCCTGACGACTCTCCGGCGCAGAATTTGAAAAAGGAGCAAGGTTTTTTAAAACTTCGCCGCTTTTCTCAAAAAAATTTTCAAAAGTAATCCCTTCTTCAGGAAAAACACCGCCCTGACCTCCCAAATCAACAAACTCTCCGGGCCTTGCTCCGCTTGCGCAATCAGAAGAGCCGCAAAAAGGCATTTCGGCTTTATTTTCATTGTTAAAAAAAGAAGCGACTGGAAAATTTTCGGACGCTAAACCGTTTTTTTTAGAATTTTGGCCATCGAAAGTGTAAAAAACAGCCAAAATGGCCAAAATTATGACGCCTGTGATGCCGAGAAAGAGGCTCTTTTCGCTTGACTTCATTATTTTTTAATTATTGCACAGCCAATTCCCAAAATCTTCTTATTTATACACAAAATCTTCCCATGTTTTGCAGGTATAATAAAGAGGGTGAAATATTTACCTAGCCCAAGATTAATAGGGAGTTTTGCGATTATTTTAGGCCTCTTTTTAGGAGGAAGGTTTGTTTTTTCCAATAAAGCCGAGAATGAAAATATCTACGTGAACGAAGAGGCGGCTGTAAGCACTAATTTGGACTCGGATAAAGACGGATTAGCGGACTGGGAAGAAATTTTGTGGGGGACAAATCCAAGAATAAGCGACACTGACCAAGACGGCACAAAAGACGGCGATGAAGTCGCCCAAAAAAGAGATCCGCTTGTAAGGGGACCTGACGATGCCTATTCACCGTCCCCGTACGAGCCGCAAGAAGAAACTGAAAACCTAACCGAACGATTTGTTAAAAATCTTGCTGAAAACATCGGTCCGGCCATAAAAAACGGCGGAGAATACAAAATTGATCTGACAAATTTAAAAAGACTTTCCAAAACACCCGAACTTGCTCTGGGAGACTGGGTGAGGTTTGGCCTTAGAGACGTACAGACGAGCGAAGACACCGGGCCTGAAGATGTAAAAAAATATTTTAATAAAGTTTATGGGGTTTACGAAAACACCTTTGTAACCCTCAAAGAAGACGACACTGCCATTATGGCCAAGGCGCTTCTTTCAAGAAACATGTCTAATTTAAAAGACATGGATACGGTCATAAATGCATTCGACAAAAGCATTTATGAAATAAAAAATATTCCGGTTCCGAAAGGTTATGAAGATTTTGCCGTAAACGAACTAAACTATTTAACTGAAACAAAAAAAATAATAGAAGGGATGCAAAATTCCGACAAAGACCCTTTGACCGGAATAATCATGCTGAAGCTTAGAAAGGCGGTCATGGCCGAAGTGCGCGAGTTCCATAAATCTACAGGCCAATCGGTTTTAAAAAGCGGGATAGTTTTTAAATTATCCGATCCCGGATATAAACTTTTTAATTAAATGTCGAGAGGAAATCAAAATCAAAAAATCATGCTGGCGCTCTTCATCGGAATGCTGTTTTGGGGAATTTTTATTCCGGAGAATAAAGCCGAGGCGACAGTGCCGGTTTTTGATGAAGAATTATTCGAGCTTACCGAAGAGCTGTACGATCTCACCGAGGAAATATACGACCTCATTGATGAGCGCACATTCGACTTGAACTCGATGATCGCTGGAATTTACAAAAAAGAAGTCGCAGAGCCGCCGATAGAACCGGCTGAAAGCGCGCGAACAGCCGAACAACAACTTGAAGCGCTTCTTGAAAATCATACTGATATTGAAGGCAACCCCGACCCAATTGACGCGAGTTCCTGTGAATCATTCTATTCGCTGGACTGTTTATCGAATTTACTCACAAACGCCGTGCAGCGAGACGCCCAACTCGGACTGACAAGATGGCTTGAAGGGAAAAACCCCGAAACCGGAGAAGATGAAGAAAGGGGGCCTTTATCCGTTAAGAATTTCAATGACGAAATCGCAAACGAGCTTGACAACGAGCGGCAGCTTTTTATTGAAGCAACAACACGAGAGGATTCGGAAATCGTCCAAAATCTCTGCGAGCCCTTGAAAAAACAAGTTCCTGCTTTTGTTAAAAAATCACTCTCAAAAGAAAGCTTCAGCCAAAAAGTAAGCTGTTCTTTAGACGATGAGGCCGGATTTTCGTACGAGGGCTTTAACGAAAATTTCGCAAACGGCGGATTTGAAGCCTGGGAAAAAAGCCTTGAGGAAAATAACAACATGATCGGCACAATCCTTACTTATCACGACGAGGCCGAAGCAAGAGATATGGCTAAATTCGTTGAAACTGAAAATGAACTTTTAACAACTGGGGGCGGATTAAAGCCAAAAGAGGATTGTGGAGAACCCGTTGTCACTGAAGACGGGAGGGAGCTAAAAGGCGGATGCGTGATCAAAAACCCTGGCGAGCTAACCAGGGCGGCGGCCAATTATTTATACACCAACGACTTAGAACGTCTCCGCGAAGCAAAAGGGCCTGGAGAAACTTCTGTTTACAAAGCTTCAGACGCAATCGGATATGAATTAACAGCAGGGGGACAAGATATCCCAACCATAGAAAAAAACCGTCCAAGCCTTTTTGACATTAGTGCCATCTTAAAAATTTTGTCTCAAGTATTCCAAAGCGATAATAAAGATAAAGGCAAGCCCCCGCCCTCGATACGCGTAACAGTAAAATCCCCGCTCGATCTATCAACTGTCACAGGAAGCACTCAAATAAAAGGAACTGTCAGCAGAATAATAGCCGGAGGTGCCAAGGCAGTAATTAAACTTGACGGCTCGACGCTCGGCGAGGTTAATTTTACAAGCAATTCTTACACCTTCACTTGGGACACCACCAAGGCAAATAAAGGCGACCACACGCTAACCGTTCAAATTTTTAACTCTTCCGGAAAATTGCTTTCTCAAAGCGCCCCCATAACAGTAACGGTAAATAACCAATGATATCTGAAAACTTTAAAAAATACGTTAGTCTGCTCCTGCTAATTTCTTTTTTAATCCCGACAGTGCTTTCTCCGGTAGTTGCTTACGCCCAAGGAGAAGGTGTCCAGGGCACCGAAGCCGCAAAATTGAAAAAGAAGGTGGACGAAAAAACAGGAATCTGGAACTGTGTTACAAATACAGGCGAATGTATCGCGTGGACCGTCGCAGGAATCATGTATACATTGGTTGTCCGACCGCTCGGAAGCTTTTTAAGCATAACTGGCCTATTCTTTAATATGGCCATTGGTCTTTCGCTTGATAATGCTAATTATACTTACCAAAAAATAGAGGCCCTTGGAACCGGCTGGGCTTTTTCACGAGACGTGGTAAATCTCTTTTTCATTTTTATGCTCCTTTTTATAGCGATTTCTATAATATTGGGCATTGAATCATACGGCTCAAAACAGATTTTAGTAAAGCTTATTTTAATCGCGCTTTTGGTCAACTTCAGTTTCTTAGCGGCGCAAAGCATTATATTTATCTCAAACGCATTCGCAACTACTATATATAACGCGCAACCCGATTCAGAGGGGCTGATAGGAAATAAAAATGGAATTTTAGCCAGAGCGTTGGGGCTTAAATTCCAAAAAAATTTATCGATTTCGGTTGTAAATACTTTTAGTCCAAACAGATTCTTTAACAATGCGCCGTTTAATGACGTCGGCAATGGAATTACGGCTGTTATTAGTGTTATTTTGATTGAAATTGCCGGAATTGTTCTAATACTTGCCGCGGCACTAGTTTTAACTTTGGCCGCTTTATTAATGATATCGCGCATGGCCGGACTTTGGCTTTTGTTAATGTTGGCGCCTTTTGGATTCGCGCTCATGATTTTTCCAGCTACAAGAAGCTACGCATCAGATTGGTGGCAAAGATTAATGAAACACGCGATTTTCCCAGCAGTATTTCTTTTTCTCTTCATAATTTCCGTAAACGTCTTAACTGGAATAAACGGAACATTCGCCTCAATAGACAAATTTAAGGGAATTACTGAATTTATTACGCTTGCGCTTGTACAAGTCCTCATTAGCGGAATTTTATTGTTTACAGCCCTTGGCGTTTCAACACAGCTTGGAATTGAAGGGGGGAAAAAAGCTGTAGACATCGCCGGAAAAGGAAGATCAATGTTCAAAGGATGGGCTGGCAGAACTTTTGTGGCGGCTCCTGCGGCGAGATTTATGAATAAAGTAAGCGATAAAATTGAGGAAAAAAGAGTTACTGGTGCCGGATTTGGGCCCGCTTCACTGCGAAGTCCCAGAACCTGGTTTGGAGGATTGACTAATGCCGCAGTAAGAGGGGCGGCCGAACAGACTCTTCGCGCAGGCGAATGGACGCAGAAACGAGGCGGATATCAAGAAGAAATAAAACGTTACGGAGAAAGAGTTAGAGATATAGGCGACCCAACACTAAAGGCTCAATTTATTTCCGAACTTCCAGAGCATATAAGGCGCGCGATTCTTGACGGAATGAACGCAAGAGATCTTGTAGCAATGCATGGCTCGGTTTCAACAGATCCAAAAGGCCAAGGCATAAGAAACTCCATAATGGCCACGGTCGCTAAGCTCGCGCCCGAGAAAAAAGACAGAATTTTCGAAGAACAAGCGAAAAACATGATCGCCAAAAAAGAAGGCGCGGTTGATGTGGAAAACATGATAAAGAATATCAGCGCCGCGGATAAACAAGTTGAATTACGAGAAAGGTGGGCAAAAGAAGGATTAAAAGATTTGAAAACTTTTGTGGTTACGCTTAACGACACAGCTACGCCCGACGAATTAAAACAGGCATTTGTTGAAACAGCGTCAAAGGAAAACTTACAAGCCGTGGCAAAACAATTCGAAAGAAAAGAATCCTTCGGTCCTAACTCAAAGCAAACTCTGGATTTTATTAATTATGTGGAGTCTAAAAGGAAAGACAAAACCGACATGGTATTGGGAATTGTTCCCGGATACGCCGACAGAATCCCCGGCAAGGACAGAACAAAAATTATTGCCAAAGTTAATTTTGAAGATTTGTCCATTGACCACGTTAACGCCACACCCGACTTAATGAAAGAAATTGTTCATTTCGCTCCGCAAAAAAGTTTTTATCCAATCTACAATTCGGAAATTTTTGATCCCTTTGTGCGAGGCCTTAAAAGCTTAGGGACAACCGCAACAGACATCGCGGGCAAGCTTAGAAGTTTTGGGAATAACAGCATGGCTACTTACATTGAAACCAACGAGATCGCCCAGCAAATGCTCGGATTAACGCATAGCGGTGGAGGTGGAGGGACGGACGGCGCGACAACAGGAGGAACACCCTAAATAAACATGCAAACATACACGCCCGAACAATTAAGAGAAAAAATGAAAACTCTTCCAGAAGACCTTAGAGAGGCTTTTTTCTCCGAAGAAGTGACTAATGTCATTATCAAAACCGCAAAAAATTACGGTTTGCATGTTGACCAGTATGGAATTTTAGGCGGAGAAGTTTATGGCATAATTTTCGGCCTAAGCCATCCAAAAGATTTCATAATTAATCTGACAAACAGGCTCGGGGTTGAAAAAGAAATCGCGAAAAAAATTGCCGAGGATATAAATCTGCAAATTTTCCAGAAAATACGATTGAGCTTGAAAAAAATCCACAATATAACCGATGAGGCACAAAAAGCTCTAGCAAAACCTCCGGAAATCCATGAAAATAAAGTTGCCCAGCATATAAAGCCCGACGAAATAAAAATGGCGCCAAAGCCGCTGCCAGCCCCTCCAAAAAAAGAAGAGGCGACCCAACGAGAGCCGAGGGTAAAAGAATTAAAGCCGCTTGAAATCCGGCCGGTACCACAGCCTATTAAAATCGGGCCTGAACCCAAAATAAATTATGAAAGCTCGGCCCCAAGCACGCAAAAAGAACCTAATATGAATAAAACAGGCGAAGAAGAAACCAAAGAAAAGATTTTTAATGTAATGCCGAAAATTACCGACATGGAGACAATCCGCCAACAGACGGAGAAAAAAGAAGCGATAAAAAAAGCCGAAGAAAAAAGGCGCGAGGTAAAAATGCCAACGCTACCCAAGCCTCCAACGCCACCCGCATCCGTGCCGCACAAAGAGGACCCGTATAGGGAGGAATTCTGAAATATGCAATTTCAAGTACCACAATTTATAGAGGTGGAAGATAAAATTTTCGGACCGCTTACGCTTAAGCAATTTTTTTATGTCTTAGGGGGAGGAGCGACAATTTTTATTCTTTACGCGTTAGTTAGGCCCATGTTTCTTATGTTTTTGCTTGCAATTCCCGTCGCAATATTTTTTGGAATGCTTGCGTTCTACAAAGTCAATTCACAACCATTCATAAAAACAGTAGAAAACTTTGTATCGCACTACACCAGAACAAGACTTTTTCTATGGAGAAAGGCGGATGGGCCGGAAATAAAACAGATCACAACAGCCGAGACCGCAAAAAAGATCGGAAGCCCGATGCCGAAACTAACCGAATCAAAACTAAAAGAACTCGCTTGGTCGCTGGATATACAAAAGCCGCCCAGGAGAGTATAAAACCATGCCTAAAGTAACCGCAAAATCAGCACAGGAATTTGTCCCCATAAGAGAGATACGGGACGGTATTGTAATTATGAAAGACGGCTCGTTAAGAGCCGCGCTAATGGCCTCTTCTCTCAACTTCGCCTTAAAATCCGGGGACGAACAGCAGGCGATTATTTTCCAGTACCAAAATTTTCTCAACTCTCTTGATTTTTCAGTCCAATTTTTTATGCAATCGAGAAAACTTAACATCAATCCCTATCTCGACACGCTCAAAGACGTCGAAAAGAGTCAAACGAACGAACTTTTAAAAATACAGACAAAAGAATATATTGAATTCGTAAAAAATTTCGTAGAAGCATCAAGTATTGTCACAAAAACTTTTTATATAGTAATCCCATTCAGCCCGCCGCCTTTTGCTTCGGCAAAAGGAGCCTTGGGTAGCATCTTCGGAAAATTACAGGGCAAGGCGAATGTGTCTGAAAGAATGGACGACAATAAATTCGAAGAATACAGAAGCCAGCTTTGGCAAAGAGTTGACGCTGTCGCGCAAGGACTTGTGCGCTCAGGGGTAAGGGTAGCTCCGCTTAACACCGAAGAATTAATTGAACTTTATTACGGACTCTTCAACCCTGGAGAACTTGAAAAAGGAAAGGCGCCGGGACTTATTCAGCAATAAAACATAAAACTTGAGGTATAAAACACATAACAAAAAAGAAATATGAGTTTACTGAATTTTGGTAAAAAAGAAATAGAAAAAGAACCGGAAATACTTTCCGTGTTTCCGCAGGATATATATGATGCCGGAATTATGGAACTGCAGGACGTAATCGCGCCCTCTGCTCTTGAAATTAACTCGAACTTTCTCAAGCTCGGCGAAAAAGTCGTCCGCACGCTTTTCGTTTTTTCCTATCCCAGATTTCTTTCAATCAACTGGTTTTCGCCGATCATAAATCTCGATAAAGTTTTTGACGTTTCAATATTTATTCATCCAACCGATACCGGAACAGTATTAAGACAACTCCAAAAAAAAGTCGCGGAAGTGCAGTCGCAAATCCACATGCGGGAAGAAAAGGGCCTTGTCCGCGATCCGGTGCTTGACACGGCTCACGCGGACCTTGAAGATCTTCGCGACAAACTCCAACAAGCTCAAGAAAAACTTTTTTCATTCGGACTTTATATTTCGGTTTACGCAGACACCATTGAAGAACTGAACAAAACGGAAACTGAAATCCGCTCGATTCTCGAGGCGCGCCTTGTTTACGCGAAACCCGCGCTTTTCCAACAAGCCGAAGGGATTGAAACCGTTCTTCCTTTTTGCTCAGACAAACTCGAAATAAACACAAAATTAAATTCATCCCCGATCTCAAGTCTTTTTCCGTTCGTATCATTCGACCTTACGTCTTCCAGAGGAATTCTTTACGGCATAAACAGGCATAATAACTCGCTTGTGCTTTTCGACAGATTCAGCATGGAAAATTATAACTCCGTAACATTTGCCAAAGCCGGCGCCGGAAAATCCTACGCAACCAAATTAGAAGTACTCCGCTCTTTAATGTTCGGCACGGACGTGATTGTAATTGATCCTGAACGCGAATACGAATATCTCGCGGAAACAGTTGGAGGGAGATACTTCAACATTTCCCTAACATCAAAACACCATATAAATCCTTTTGACCTGCCTCCAGCCAGGGAAGATGAATCTCCGGCGGATGTTTTAAGATCAAACATAATAAATCTCGTGGGCCTTTTCAGAATAATGCTCGGCGGACTTACTCCTGAAGAAGATTCGATTCTTGACAGGGCCATAACCGAAACCTACGCTTCGCGCGATATTACTCCGGAATCGGATTTCTCAAAAACTTCTCCGCCGATTTTATCCGACCTTGAGCTGGTTTTAGCGAATATGGAGGGCGGAGAGTCGCTTGCGCAAAGACTTAGAAAATATACGGAGGGAACATGGGCCGGATTTATCAATCAGCCCACGAACGTGGATGTAAATAAAAAGCTAGTTGTTTTCTCGGTCAGAGACATGGAGGATGAGCTAAGGCCGATCGCGATTTATCTTATCATCCACCACGTCTGGAATGTTGTTCGGGCCGTACTTAAAAAAAGATTATTAGTTGTGGATGAGGCCTGGTGGCTGATGAAATCAGAAGACGGGGCTTCATTTTTATTCGGAATCGCAAAAAGATGCCGTAAATATTATTTGGGACTTGCTACCATCACGCAGGATGTTGGAGACTTTCTAAATTCCCCTTACGGCAAAGCGATTATAACCAACTCTTCAATTCAAATGCTCTTAAAGCAATCACCCGCGACAGTAGACCTTTTACAACAAACCTTCAATTTAACAGATGAGGAAAAATTCTTAATGCTCGAATCCGACGTCGGCGAAGGAATCTTTTTCGCGGGGCTAAAACACGTGGCGATAAAAATTCTTGCTTCCTATACCGAAGACCAGATTATTACGTCCGATCCGGCCCAGCTTTTAGCGATTAAAAAAGCAAAAGAAGAATACCGGCAAGCGAACTTAACCGAATAAATAAAATAAATGGACCAAGCCCTCGTATTAAACAATGAAGCAATAATGCGCGAACAAGAGCGCAGAAGAATGGAACTTGAACAGCAAAGGCAGCTTGAAGTGCGGACGCTTTATTCCAAAAGGGCAAAAATTGAGGAGGAGTCGAGTAGGGTTATGGAAAAACTCGGCCAAACTGTTCACGCTGGCACGATCTCAGCCATGGTTGCTCCGCTGATTTTTTCAGCATTAATAGACTTTGGATACGACCCTTTTATGAACTGGCTGTTAGGCGCGTTCACGGGATTGTGGGTGTCGTTTACCGCGGCTATAAACGCGATTCCCATAGTAGGCCAGCTTATTTCAATAGCCTCTGTGGCTATGGTGCCAAAAGTATTAATAGCTTGGCTTACTTTGCAATGGGTTGTGGGGATGTTAATTTCAGGCGCATTGAATGTATATCTAAACATCACTGGTAGAATAACGAGATTCAAAGCTAAAGTCACTTACGTAATCATTTGCATTATTATTGGAAATATACCCCTTGTAAGCCTTTTCCCAGATAAAGTCATTTTTTTTATTATCAGCCAAATAACAGTGATGAGAAGGGCTAGTAAGGCGAAGAAAAAACTGGAGAATTTTAAAAACCTGACAAATGAAGAAATTCTGGCGCTGGATGACGATATCGCGGCTCTGGATAATGCATAATGAAAAAGCGCTTTATATTGTATAATTTTAATAACAGATGAAAAGGATTTTTATATCAATTTTAATACTTGCTCCGCTTCTGGCTTTTGCCCAGTTTAGTGATGCTGGCGCCGGCGCAACCATTCGTATTTCGCCGTCTTTGCCAAATCCTTTGTCACAAACAAAAGCCTCGTTGATTTACGATGGCTTTGACCTTACTAAAGCAAGTATAAGGTGGACGCTTAATAACAAAACCATAAAATCCGGCACCGGCGCAAAAGACGTTACGTTTCAGGTGGGGCCGGCTGGTTCAGACAACCGGCTTTCTGTATTTGCGGCGTCTTTGGACGGAGAAGAAATCGAGGCCGCGATAAATATTGTTCCAAGCGTGATTGATATTTTAATGGAATCATCGAGTTATGTGCCGAAATGGTACAAAGGCGGATCACTTACAACCCAGGGATCAAAAGTGAAAATTGTCGCAATCCCGCATTTTACGGAGGGCAGCAAGGCCGTTAAACCCGAAAATCTGATTTACAAATGGTCTATTGATAACCAATATCGGGCAAGCTTATCCGGAAAAGGAAGACGATCACTCGTATATCCTTCGCCGATGGCGCTTGCCGGAAAAACAAACATCTCAGTTGTAATAGAAAACGATTCAGGCGCGATTTCTGAACAAGCGAGCGTTTCCATTATAAACAAAAAGCCGCAGATACTTTTTTATGAAAAAAGGGGGGACGAAGGGGAAATAACTTCGAAAGCTTTCAAAATATTGGAAATCGCGCCCGGAACGGCAACCAAATTACAGGCCGAGCCATTTTACATGAATTTTTCCTCAATAAATGACCTTACGTTTGACTGGAATCTGGACGGAGCACCTTCAGGCGCGGACGACGGAGAGCCAAATGCCTTCACAATCACTACGCTCCCCGAGGCGAAAGGCAATCATTCCGTGGGAGTTTTAATTTCAAACATTAAAAACGCCCTTGACCGGGCTGAAGGATTTTTAAGAATCAATGTTAAATAAAAAAATAATTTTCATATTAGTTATATTCTCCATTCTTGTTGTCGGGCCGGTTTTTGCCGGAGATACTATCACCGGAGATACAACCAATAACCAATCGCAAGATTTCTTGGCTTGGGCTAGATGGATTTATCCTTTTGCCCTGTCTATGGCCGCGGTTCTTGCCATAGCCATGATTGTGATCGCTGGAATACAAATGATGATTCCGTCTCCTGGAGCAAAGGAGGACGCGAAAAAGAAAATCATGAACGCCGTCTTAGGACTTCTTCTTGCTGTAGGCTCCTACCTGATTTTAAACACAATAAATCCGAACCTTTTGAAATTAGAATTGAAGCCGCCGGTCCTGCAGTCGCCTAAAAGCGACGAGGCTTCGATTCCTGGTGGAACCGAGGTTATTTCAAAAGAAGATTACGCTAAAAAAGTTGAGAATGATCCTAATGCTACAAAAACCCAAAAAGAAGCGGCTAAAGTTCTTGTAAATGATCCCAATGCTGGAGAGGTAATCGTCCCCAAAAAGCCCGAAGAATGGTCCAAGTTGTCTGCATCCGATAAAATTAAGGTATTTGAAAAAGAAGCCCAAAAATGTGTGAATAAGGGCGATTTCGGAGCAGTAATATCTTCAGACGGAACCGTTAACTGTCGCGAATGCACTGGAACAAAAGTGCCCAAACCCGGCACGCCAACTGGCGAAACGCCGAAAGTTTCCAACTGCCAACTCAACCAACTTTGCGCAGGTTACTCCTGCCAATAATTATGCAAAATTTTTTCACAACTAAAAACGTTATAATCATCGCTGTAATTCTGCTTTTAATCGGAGGAGGTACGGCTTGGTATTTTTTCTCAAAGCAAATTACAGGCGAGCCTGACAGCGATGGTTCCGGAGAAAATATCAATTTGCCGATATCAGACGACAGCGAGGGGCCGGGCGGCCGCGACAATCAAAATGACGACGCCGCAAATGTTTCTTTAAACGGAGCGCCTTTGGCAAAAATACAAAAAATAGTCAGCGCCATGACTGTTGGCGCGGCGATTAAAAAAGACAAGTTAAGATATATTGAACGCCAAAGCGGAGCCGCGTTTGAAGTAAATTTTGACGGTTCGGGAACAAACAAAATCTCAAACACGACAATCTTGGGAATTTTCGAATCCGCGTGGGCGAATACAGGCGAGAGAGCAATTATTAAATATATGTCAAAAGAATATCTGCGCGTTATATCGGCAAATTACGCGGCCTCTTCCACTGAAGGAACATTTCTTTCTTCAGACCTTCGTGACGCGGTCTTTTCTCCGAAAGGCGACAGAATTTCATACGTATTAAATTCCGGAGACGAGACAAAAATAATTATTGCGACCGCGGACAATAAAAATCAAAGAACACTCTTTAAAACCCCCTTCTCGTCATGGAGAATATTCTGGCCGGAGGAAAAAAATATCTACATCTTAAGAACTCCGACAGCGAATGAAAATGGATTTCTATACAGAATAAACGCGGCAACAGGGGCTTTTGAAAAAATTCTCGGGCCGCGCAAGGGACTTACAATATCCACTGACGGAAAATGGGTGCTATTTTCAGAAACCACAAGCAATAACACCATGATGGTCTCGGCTTTGGATTTAAAAACTAAAGAATTAAAACAGATTCCGCTCGCGATTATTCCTGAAAAATGCGTCTGGTCAAAAAAAGAAGCAAATGAAGTTTTTTGCGCGATTCCGAAGTTTATTGAAAAAGGAACATATCCCGATGACTGGTACAAAGGCATCATCTCGTTCGAAGACAATCTTCTCAAAATCAATCTATCTACCCTTAAAACTTCTTCATTCAGCCTTACTGATCCAATAGACGCCATGTGGCTCCTTCTGCCTGAAGATGAAAGTAAAATCTTCTTCACAAATAAAAAAGACGGCTCCATATGGAAAGCCGACTTACGGTAACGAATTACGAATCTTTACGAATATACGAATTGTAAATTTTTCTCCCTATTCGTAAATTCGTATTTTATTCGTACATTCGCTACCTACCTGCCTTCAAATGGCTTTATGATCACTTTACGGTTAGGCTCGTTCCCAATTGATTCGGTTACAATGTCAGGGTATTCGGTAAGAACCGCGTGGACAATCCTTCTTTCATAAGAAGTCATCGGATCAAGAGTAATTTCTTTTTTAAAAAATCTCACTCTTTGCGCGGACATTCTCGCTAAATCTTTTATCTCTTCGGCTTTTTGCCGTTGATAGTCGTTCACATCCAAAGAAAACTGCAATTCGGTTTTACCGAATGTCTTTTCAACCATTCTTCTTAAAATATGGTTCAGCGCGATTAAATTCTGCCCTTCCTCTCCAATCAAAAGTCCGGCTTCATTTGTCCTTATCGTAAACTGCAGGTTTTCTGTTGTTTCCATCACGTCTACTTTCACATCAAATCCCATTATTTTAAGAGTGTCGTCAATAAGATTTTTTATTTTTTCCTCATCTTTCATTTGCATTTCGAACTTGGCGGAGCTTATTTTACTTTGTGAGTGATCTTGCCCTCATTCTCACCAAGCTCTCATGCACTGTAGCAAAAACGTTTGTCACTGTCCAATATAGAGCCAATGCGGCGGGAAATCTAGTGGAAATATAAAAAATAATTAAAGGAAAAACAAATTTTGATTGTATCGCCATTGCTCTCGACATTTCTTCTTTAAAACCTTCACCGCGCTTTGGAATTTCCGGAAACGCGAGCTTCATCTGCAAAAACTGCGACGCGGCGGCCAGAAAAGCTAAAATTAAACTCGGCTTTCCCATGTCAATTAAACCCAAAAACATGCTATTTACAAAAGAGGGAGGAGACACAAAGCTGTAAAATTCCGTTCCCGAAAGAGAAATGCCGTGCCAAAAAACCTGATATAAGGCTATTAAAATTGGAAGTTGTATAAAAAGCGTTAAGCACCCCATTAAAGGAGAGACGCCGTGCTCGCGATAAAGCTCCATTATTTTTTTCGCACCCTCGTCGCTTTTATTTTTTGTCTCGGCCTTAATTCTGTTTATCTCGGGCTCGAGCGCTTTCATTTTGATCTGTGTTAAAAGCGAGCGGTGAGTCAGGGGAAAAAGCAGAACCCGCACAAGAATGGTCAAAATAACAATCGCAATTCCAATATCATGCCCTGGAATAAGCGCCGTTAAATAAACCAGCGCGTTAAAAAACGGTCGATACAAAAATTCTCTATAAAGTGTTAAAAAAATTTGGCTCATGTAAGCGGGTCAAAAAATTTTTTCTGCCAGGGATTACAGGATAAAACGCGCCTCACTCCTTTAAAAAAGCCTAAGAATCCATATTTTTCAATCGCCAAAATCGTGTATTCGGAACACGATGGCTCAAAAACGCAATATTTCCGGCCTTGCGAAAAAATCCCCTGATCAGGAGAAATTATTTTTTGGTAGAATCGCAGTAAACCTATAATAATCTTTCGCATCATTCTATTCTACACGAGTTTTGCTTTTTCGAGCGCTGCGCAGATCTCGCCTTCCATATCTTTAAATGTCGCCTTAGCGCAATCCGCGGTAAAAATAAAAATCGCAAAATTACCCTTTTTTATAAAAGGCAATTTTTTTCTTATGATTTCTCGCGCCCTTCTTTTAATTTTATTTCTTACCACAGCTTTTTTAACTTTTTTCGAACCGACCACAAAGGCAAATTTTGATTCTTCTCCCGGAGAAAGTTGGCCCAGACGAAGCAAAAAAAGCTTTGAGGCGTAAGTTCTCGCCCTTTGAAAAATTAATGGTTTTTGCGCGCCCTTAAGCCTGAATTTACTCGGCAACATCAATTATCGCTAGACGGTAAGCCGCGCCCTCTTTTTTCTGCGCCTTCTTTTTATAATAGAACGGCCGTTTGCTGTCCTCGATCTTTTGAGAAAACCGTGAGATCTTTTCCTTTTATGTTTTTTAGGCTGGTAAGTTCGTTTTGGCATTATGTGAAATTATACAACATGTTTCGTAATAATATCAAGATTCACAAATAATCCACAGTTTATTAACATTTTAATAATGTTTGGCATGGATAGATAATTTTCACCGAATGTATAAGATTATTTTATGAATCAGTAATGGGTGCGCCGAGGAGATATTAAAATTCAACTAACACAATCAAAATGAACAATGAAGAAATCTGGCAGGCGGCTTTAACGGATCTTGAGGTCAGCGTTTCAAAAGCCAATTTTGTGACTTGGTTTCAAAATACTTCGATCGCCACGCGTCAGAGCGGAACAATTGTTCTATGCGTGCCAAACGCTTTTGTTAAGGAATGGCTTGAGTATAAATACCACAAGACAATAATGAAATCACTGCGCACGCTTTGTCCGGAAACCAGAATCGTTGAATACATAATCTCATCCCAACTTCAGCCCCTTTTGCAAAAACAACGCAGGGAACGTGTTTTTGAACAAAGAGAAGGCGAGGAACAGATGGAATTTAAAGAACTGCTCGTTGACCGCGACACAAATTTAAACCCGCGCTATACATTTGAAAATTTTGTCGTCGGTTCTTTTAATGAATTGGCCCATGCCGCATCAATAGCCGTAACAAACAATCCGGGGAGAGTCTATAACCCCCTTTTTATTTACGGCGGCGTAGGCCTGGGCAAAACCCACCTTCTTCAGTCGGTTGGCAACGCCGTTAAAAAAACCAACCCAAAAAGTAAAATACAATACCTCTCCGCAGAACGATTCACGTCAGAACTTGTAAATTCAATGCAAAACAACGAGGCTCATCTTTTTAAGGAAAAATATCGCTCGTTTGATTTATTAATAATTGACGATATACAATTTATCGCCGGCAAAACTAAAACTCAAGAAGAATTCTTTCATACATTCAATTCTCTGTACGAGGCTGGTAAACAAATAATCTTTTCTTCAGACAAGCCGCCCCAATCCATTCAAAATCTCGAGGAGCGCTTGAGGAGCAGATTTGAGGGGGGGATGGTCGCAGACATCTCACAGCCTGAATACGAATCCAGGCTCGCTATTTTAAAAAATAAAGCGATAAGCAAGGAGCCACAGCCTTCTGAAGAAATAATTGAGTTTATAGCCGCTAACGTGCAAAAGAACATCAGGGAACTGGAGGGTGCTCTAAACGCCGTTGTAGCGAGAACAAAATTATCCGGAAGAGTATTGAGCATCCCTGAGGTAAAAGATATCCTGGCAAAAAATACGCAGCCTAAGAAAATGGTCACTGCAAATCAAATTATTAAAGCAGTGGCGGAATTTTATGGAGTCAATGAAAAATCACTTTACGAAAAAACGCGGAAAAAAGAGGTTGTTAAGCCGCGCCAAATCGCAATGTACCTATTGAGAGAGGATTTCAATGGATCATACCCATACATCGGCCAGAGATTCGGCGGACGCGACCACACAACCGCGATACATTCGTTTGAAAAAGTTTCACAGGATATAAAAAAGAATAGCCAATTATACGCGGAAATAAAATTAATAAGAGAAAGGTTGTATGAATATTCTGTGGAGTAACTGGTGGATAAATATTGAATGCTTTGGGGAAAAGAAATTATAAAAGTGCGGAAAAAAAATTATAATAAAATTTCTAAAAAAATTGTCAGATGCTTTTATTCAACTTATCAACAGGCAGAATAAATTTTTCACCAAATAATAGCGGATAAATAAATGAAAAAATAAATTACCCACATATCAACAACAATTAACTTAATAAGATTTTATTAATTAAATAAAAAAGAATTTGTGAAATTAACCTGTGATAAAAACGAATTTCAGGAATTAATAATTCTTGCCGAAAGAAATTCCAGTAAAAACCCATCTCTCCCGATTCTTTCCGCGATATTATTAAAAGCCGAAAAGAACAAACTAACAATAATAAGTACGAACCTAGAGGTTGGATTTGAGGCCTATCTGCCAGTTAAAATAACTAAAGACGGCGAAGCCGCTGTATCTGGGAGAGTTTTATTATCCCTTTTATCATCCATGCCGGAAGAACCAATACTCCTTGAAAAACTGGAAAACACACTAAAAATCAGCTCAAAAAATTCATCAACGACAATTAAATGCCTACCTCACGAAGAATTTCCAATTTTGCCGAAAATCAGCGATGGGGATTATTTTTTGATCAAATCAACGATTCTCGCGAAATCTTTAGCCTCGACCGTTATAGCGGCGGCAATAACAAATACCAAGCCAGAATTAGCCAGTATTCTTATCTCCGCGCAGCAAAAAACACCGGTAATTTTTGCCGCCACAGATTCATTTCGATTGGCAGAGCAGAGGACAAACATTCAAACCAAGCCATTCAACTTACTTCTTCCGCAAAAAACAGCAGTCGAGGTCATGAGGATTTTTCAGGACCTGGAAGAGGATGTGGCTATGCGATTTAATAAAAACCAAATCTCCTTTAGTTCGAAATATTTATGTTTAATTTCAAGACTAATCGACGGCAAATTCCCCGATTACCAAGGGATTATACCAAAACAATTTTCAACTCAGGCCGTTTTAGATAAAAATTCCATTTTAGGTTCGTTAAAGGCCGCCAGCGTTTTTTCTTCAAAACTTTCCGATGTCGGTATCAAGGCCGAGCCTAAAGATAATATTATAGAAATAAAGGCGAGCTCTTCCGAAACAGGAGAGCATAAATCACAGATAAGCGCTAAAATTTCAGGCGACGCCATTCAGGCGACATTTAATTTCCGTTATTTAATCGACGCAGTTTCTCATTTGCGCGATGATAAAATTTTTCTCGGGTTCAACGGACCCGACAAGGCGATTTTAGTAAGGCCAGAAAAGGACACGGCGCACTTGCACTTAATAATGCCGATGAGAGGAGTTTAGTGGCGCTTAAAAAGATCGAAAATTTTCTGGAGGCTGTCACGTCGCGTTTTAAAAACAAAAAGTCTCTTTTTGAAAATAGAAACGATAGAGTTGAAAAAATTTTACGGAGATATTTTCCCGACGGAAGTTTTTCGTTTGAAATAAAAAATGAAAATGTGATGTTGTCTTCAAAAAATTCAGCATTGGCCAATGAAATTTTTTTAAAAAAAGAAGCAATACTCCGCGATCTTCGGGAGGCCATGTCGCAGGCGAAGGCGCCAGCTGATATTATATTTCGGAGATCTTGATCGTTTTTTCTAAAATAGCCTCGTTGCGCACTATATCGTAAACTCTTGCTTCTATCTGCAGCTCGTCTCCGGGAGCGCCATCGGCTTTCAAATAAAAATCAAAAGGAGGGTATTTAACCGATCCCAAGTATTTCGAGCCCTCGAATAAATCCACTTGTTCGATGGGGTAGGTTCCTTTCGGCATAATAGAAATTTTCACTCTTGTTCCAGGCGGAATTTTTTCGTCCGAGGGGTCAAAAATAAATTCCGCCTCCGGTTTGCGGTCCGGCGTATGCAGGTCGTCATAGTCGCGCGGAATTGATGAGTCACTCTCGTCATAATATCCATTATTAAGAGCCCACGAGCGCACAATCGGTTCCCAATTTTTATATTGCGGATCGTTTTGCGGATTTTTAGGAACCGGACCCAAGGGGTCTTCTTTGTCCACCCAGCGGAGAATTGAATGGACTTCTCTGATCGTCTTTTCCTCAACCAGCTCTTCCGGCGTGTATTCAGTCGCCAGCTTTCCCGAAAGTTTGTCTATTTTATAAACCGTTCCTCCTTGCCACTCTCCTCTTAACACGGGCTTTGGCGGTTTATGCTCGACAGGCGGGATAAATTTTTCGTCGGGAATATCTTTAAAAATTTGCCTGAAAAAGGCGTTCCAAAGCGGCGAGACAATGTAGCCCGCGACTCTTTTATCCATGGGCGTGTTGTCGTTATTTCCGGTCCAGGCGCCAACGGAGACGCTCGGAGTATATCCGATTATCCAGGCATCGCGGTAATTGTTTGTTGTGCCGGTTTTCGCCGCCACTTGCCTATCCTGGAAACTAAGAGAATTTACTTCACCGAAAATCGGCGCGCGCGCTTTATTGTCGGAAAGAATGTCCGAGATTATTCTGGCTACATTAGTATCCATGGCAATGGTCTGCTTTTGCTCATATTCTTCAAACACTTTTCCTCCGGAGGAATCCGTTACTTTTAAAATCGGCGTAATGGGGTTGAAAACACCGTCATTCGCAAAAGCTGCGTAAGCGCCGGTCATTTCGATGAGTCTTACCTCTCCGCCTCCCAGGACCAGCGAGAGTCCGAACCGCTTTGGATTTTCAAGAGTCGTGATACCAAGGTTTTCAGCAAAGGCAATTGCATTATTAACTCCTACAAGGTAGAGCATCTTTACCGCGGGCACGTTTATGGATTGGGCTAGCGCGCTTTTCAAAGTCATCGGTCCCCGGAATCTACCGTCATAATTTTGCGGGTGATAGCACTGATCCTGTCTTGCCCCGGGATACGCCACTCCCTCCGAAGAGCACGTAGTATTAAATTCAGTCGGCAGATCAAATATGGCGGTCTGAGGAGCGTAGCCCTTTTCAAAGGCGGTGGCGTAAACAAAAGGCTTAAAAGCCGAACCCGGCTGTCTTTTGGCTGTAGCAATGTTATAGTTGCCGTCTATTTCTATATTAAAATAATCTCTTGAGCCTACCATCACAAGGATCTGTCCGGTTTTGGGATCTGTGGCGACCAGCGCGGTATTTTTCGTATTATATTTTTTTGCATTATCGTCCCCGTATTTTTTCACTATTTCTTCGCCAATTTTTTGCCATTCCCAATTTAAGGTGGTTGTCACATTCAACCCTCCGCGCTCGACGACATCTTCTCCGTACCTTTCAACCAGATATTCCTTAACGTACATTACAAAGTGCGGCGCTTTTATTCCCTCATTTCTGGTTATAAACTGGCCCTTTTCATTTTTTGACTTATCCAAATCTTCTTCGTTGATGTAGCCAAGCTCATACATTTTTTGCAGGACGATGTTTTTTCTCGTCTCTAGTTCGTCGCGGTGGCTGCCGAATGGAGATAGGCGCGTGGGAGCTTGAGGCAGGGCCGCGAGATAAGCGGATTCGGTGAGCGTCAGATTTTCGGCGGATTTTCCAAAATAATTTTGGCTTGCGGCTTCAATCCCGTAAGCGTTTGATCCATAGGGAATTTCATTCAGATATAAAGACAAGATTTCGTCTTTTGAATATTTTGACTCCACTTTAAGAGCCAGCACCGCCTCTTTGATTTTTCTTGTGTAGGTTTTCTCGTCCGTCAGGAAGCTTTTTTTAACAAGCTGTTGCGTCACAGTTGACCCTCCCTGGCTTTTTTCGCCGGAAAGCATGTTGATGATAAAGGCGCGGACAATCGAACCAAGGCTTACGCCGTAGTGTTTGTAGAAATTTTCATCTTCAATCGCGATGGTGGCGTTTTTAACATCTTGGGGGATTTTATCAAAGGGAATTACGGTTCGTCTTATATCGCCGTGTATATCGTAAAGAAGAATTTCCCCGGTCCGATCGTAGATTTTTGTGGATTCGACTATCTTGCGCGTCTGGAGGGAATTAAAATCCGGAATTTGAATTGCATAAAAAGCGCTGGCCACTGACGCAAGCAAAATAAAGGCTCCCAGAGAAACCAAAACCCCGTATCTTTTAAAAACTCTTTTCTTATTTTCTCGCTTCATGAAATGTCTTATGCGTCGAATTTTACCCAATTTAAACGTTTTATGCTAGAGTTATAATTATTTAACACGCATGAAAATCGCTGACGATAAAATAACATCACTCTTACTTGGCGGCGTTGAGAGCGCCACTTTAAAGGACAGTTTGGAGAAAAAAATCAAATCCGGAAAGCCGCTCCGCGTTAAATTCGGCATTGACCCAACGAGTCCGGATTTGCATCTCGGACACGCGGTTATTTTGAGAAAGTTAAGAGAATTTCAGGAGCTGGGGCATAAAATAATTTTTTTGATAGGCGATTTTACCGCGATGATCGGCGATCCGTCCGGAAGATCGGAGACAAGAAAGCATCTTGGCGCGCATGATGTAAAGAAAAATATGAAAGATTATTCAAAAGAAGCCGGGAAAATAATTAATCTTAAAAAAACCGAAGTTTTTTATAATTCAAAGTGGTATTCGCAAATGAAATTGGGGAAAGTTCTCGAGCTTTTGAGCATGATGAGCCTGAACCAGATTTTAGAGCGGGAAGATTTTTCAAATCGCTACAAATTAGGAAAGTCGATCGGGTTGAACGAGCTTCTTTATCCCATAATGCAGGCTTATGATTCGGTGATAGTGAAGGCTGATGTTGAATTGGGCGGGACTGATCAGACATTTAATCTACTGACAGGCAGGCGGCTTATGAGCCGCATGGGACTTGAGCCGCAGGATGTCATCACGATGCCGCTTCTTGAAGGAACGGACGGAGAGAGAAAAATGTCAAAAAGTTACGGCAATTACATCGCGTTAAGCGACAGTCCTAACGAAATGTTCGGAAAGGCAATGTCGCTTCGAGACGGGCTCGTAAAAAAATATTTTTCTCTCACGACTGATTTGCGCGACGATGAAGTTGAAAATATTTTAAAATCCCCCCCCATTGACGCCAAAGAAAGGCTTGCTTTTGAAATCGTAAAAATATATCACGGGGCCAAGAAAGCCGAACTTGCCAAGAAATTTTTCAGAGAAACTTTTCGGGAAAAGAAACTTCCCGAGGATATTCCGGTTGTTAAATTTAGAAGCGGCGAGAAACTCGGAGACATTTTGATTTCAAAAAATATTGTCAGCTCGTCTTCTGAATTGCGCAGGCTGGTTAATAGCGGGGCTGTTGAATTTGACCAGAAGCCTGTGGAAAGCCACGCTTTCCAGCCGCAAGGCGAAGGCGTTTTAAGAATAGGGAAGAAAAAATTTATTCGGCTCTCTCTGATAAAATAAAGGGCAATAAACCCTTTGATGTCTTCGCTCGCTCGGAAACGCAAAAGAAGATTTTTGCATTTCGCTCACTCGACTCGACAATAACAAAAACCCCGGCGACTTGCCGGGGTTTTTTGTTTACTATTATTCCCCCTCCTCTTCTTCCTCTTCGTCTATTTCAATTTCATCAGGCGATACTGTGTCTATGTCCGGAACATCGCCGTCGTTCCAGTTGTCATTGTCCGCAAATACGTCGAACTTTCCTTTATTCATGTTTGTGTGTTGATTTTAAAGCGACCTTTTCAAATCCCACTCCTTTGAAAATACACTTGATTAAAATATTTGCAATCCAAAGGTGTGAATAAAGACTAAGTGTCTTTTGGCAATAAATTATCTGATACTATACGCGCCGGAAAGGGCGATTGCAAGAGCGTCCGATTCGTCGTCTAAAAATTTCTTTTGCGGCAAGTCTATCGACATTTTTACCATGCGCCAAACCGCGCTTTTGTCGGCTTTGCCGTATCCGCAAATCGCCATTTTAACTTCAAGAGGCGCGAATTCTTTTACCGGTATTTTATGCTTTGCCGCCGAGAGCATAACAACGCCCCTGACTCCGCCGATCGTGATTGCGGTTTTAGCATTTGAGGAAAAAAAGATCCGCTCAACGCAGAGGTGCTCCGGTTTGTACTTTTGGCAGAGTTCGTCGATAAATTCGGAAATTTCCAGAAGCCGCCCCTCTTCTTTTTTTGAGCTCAAGGTCTTTTTTACTCCGGAATCAAGTCTTTTGATTGCTTTGCCGTTTTTCTCAATAACACTCCAGCCGAGCCTTTCAATTCCGGGATCAATTCCTATAATTATCATGAAAGTTCCGCGTTTGAATAAACTTCCTGAATGTCGTCGTGATCTCCTAATATTTCGAGCAATGTTTCAAATTTTTTCGCGTCGTCTCCGGAAAGAGCAAGCGGAAATTTAGCAACCCATTCCGCTCCCTTTCTTTCAAATGCCCAGGCCGCCGATCCTTTTTCGCCCAACTTCGCGCCGTGCTCGGACAGAAGATGTTTTATTTCATTGGTTGTGCGGTTTGAATTGTCCGTGACCGCATGGATGATTATTGCCGTTCCGCCCGGCCCGTAAATTTCATATAGCACCTCTTTTAATTCTCCGGCGTCTTTTTCCGAAGCGCGCTTTACCGCGCGTTCAATATTATCCTTCGGCAAATTTTCTTTTTTGGCCTCTTCTATCGCGGCCGTAAGGCGAGAGTTTGAGGCGGGATCAGGACCGCCTTCTTTTGCCGCGATCGTAAGCATTTTTGAAAGCCGCGAAAATAACTTCCCCCTTTTTGCATCAGTGGCGGCCTTCTTATGTTTAATTTGCGCCCACTTACTGTGTCCGGACATAGATGTAGCGAATTACGAATCTGTACGAATAAATTAATTGATAATTTATAAACTTTGCGGATTCCCGCCGATATTCTTTGCGTTTTTTAATATGACGTCGCGAGCAAGATGAGGATTTGGGACTTCTTTGATCGAGAAAGTCATCTCGCCCGCCGTAGAGAGGGTAATGTTCCCGTAATTTAGAAAAGTGGCCAGAAAATTCGGCGCTTCAATGGTTACGTCCTGGACTTTTTCAATACGGAATTCCTGAACGGAGTGTTTGAAAATCCCCGTCTGCTCAACATTTAAAATTCTCCTGTCGGTTATAACCAGCGCGTCAAGATAATAATCCATCCACAGGCCGAATCCTATCAAGGCGACTATTAATAGCCATATTGACGAGAAGAATATAAAAAGCGAAGGCGTTGCGGTTATATTTACAAAAAGCAGAAAAAAAGGACCGGCGATAAACGGCAGGGACGCAAGAAAAAATGTTAATACGGCTTCGCCCACTATAAAAATCCAGTGGTGATGCATTACAAGTTGAATTTTTTCATCGGGGTCGAGATTCAGCATTTTAATTAATATTATACCGTGAATTACGAAACCCTTTCTCAAGCTCAATTTCATTCCAGGGAACGCGCGAAAAAGAAAGAATGGCTATAAGAGAAAGCGCGGCCGCCAGAACTATAATCAAATTTGACATCCATTTTGCCGAACGGGAAAAGGCGTAAGTATTTAAATGAAAAACCATGGCTCCCAGAAAAAGCCCGTAAATAATAAAGAAAATCATTAAGATTAGCCAGCCTATTTCCATGATTTTATCCTATCATCGTGTGTTTTTATTTGCTACACTGGGCGCGAGTAAGAATAAGATTTCAAGAGGAGGACTAGTTCATGAAAAACAAGCCAATAGAAGAAATAGGAAAGACGCAGTTAGCAAGGCTGACTGAATTTTATCAAGGTGTGCTAGCTCTCAAGCCTTTTAAAAGGCTGGGCACCGGAATTGAGATGCGCGTCTCTTTACATGTGGACCACGAAAAACCAGAGGCGCATTTTACCTTTCGGGTTAAAGGAAGTGTGCGCCAGAACAGAATAAAATTTTGGGATGGAAGGGTGCGGCGACTCTGGAAGCGGATCAAGCCCTTGGAAAAGGAGCTTTTTAAGGAGATAGACGCCAGCCCACGAAAGTGCTGGATACAAAACGGGGCTGCTAAAGGGCGGATTTACCGGCGCGTCATGTTCTTCGATTTCTCTGATTTTCCAAAAGACATTTCGGCGCGGATAAAAAAACTTCAGGAGACGCAAAAGGTTTGCCGGGCCCTCTACAGCTTAAAAACAGACCTGGAGATCATCCGGGAAGCTGGCTACGGCGTAGATTTTGCAAGTTTCTGGAAGAAGGGCGCAAAAAAAACGCTAAGCGAAGAGCCAATCCTTAAATTGAGAAGTGCCAAGCAGCTAGGCCGAGAGAGCCAAAGACTGGCGGGGCGTGTGGTTCGCGATCTTGGATTGCCCAACGCTACTCATGTTTTCAGCTTGTAGTCTTTCTCATTCGCGCAGGGCAGGAACAACGGGGAAGTCCGGATTTACTGGGCTTCTCCTTTTTATATTAAATTTGCCTGTCCAGCCGACGGAATTTCTTTGCCTATGTGTTCGTAGGCGTGTCTTGTCGCCACTCTGCCGCGCGAGGTTCTTTCAATAAACCCTAACTGCATAAGATAAGGTTCGTAAACTTCTTCGATTGTTTCTTTTTCTTCGGACGTCGCGGCGGCAAGCGTGGCAAGTCCCACCGGCCCTCCGCTGAATTTTTTTATTATCGCGTCAAGAATCATTCTATCAGTCGCTTCAAGGCCTCTTTTATCTATCTCCATAAGATCAAGCGCTTTTACGGCAAGGTCCGCGGTCAGGCTTCCGGAGCGCTCCACTTGGGCGAAGTCACGCGCCCGTTTTAAAAGGCGGTTTGCGACTCTGGGAGTAAAGCGCGAGCGCTTGGCGATTTCTAAAATCGCTTCTTTATCAATGGAAATGCCTAAAATTTTAGCGGATCGCTCGATTATTTTTCCGATTTCATCGTTTGAGTAAAAATCCAGGCGAAAAGTTCCGCCGGAAAATCGCGATCGAAGTGGAGAAGACAAGAGGGCCATTCTGGTTGTTGCCGCGATCAGAGTAAAGGGCGGAAGATCGAGTTGTATTGTTCTTGCCGAGGGCCCTTTGCCGATCACAATATCAAGCGAGCGCGATTCAAGCGCCGGGTATAAAATTTCCTCGATCAGTTTATTAAGCCGGTGCGCTTCGTCTATAAAAAGAATATCGCCCGGAGATAAATTTGTAAGTATGGACGCGAGATCGCCAACGCGTTCAATTGCCGGGCCCGAAGTTATTTTTATTTGCGCTCCCATTTCGCGTGCAATCAAATTGGCGAGAGTGGTTTTGCCAAGCCCGGGGGGCCCGTAAAATAAAAGATGGTCAACAGCTTCGTCCCGCTCTTTTGCAGCCTGAATTAATATTTTCAGGTTCTTTTTTATGCCCTCCTGACCTATATACTCATTCCAAGTCTGCGGCCTTAAAGTAAGGTCTAATGATGTGTCTTCGTTTTGAACGCTGGGCGCAGTTAAACTCATGGACTTGACAAATTATAGAATTTTTGTTAGACTTTTATTTGAAATTCGCGGTTCTGCAATTCGTGGTTAATTTCTAACAGGAGATCTCTGGGCAATCTTTTAAATTTGGGCTTATTTTTAAGGACTGCCTGGCGCCCTTGTTTACAAGGGAACGCTGGAGCCTATCCTAAAATTCTTCCCTTCCTCATGGTACCCATACTATGAGAAATTGCCTAGAGATCTCCTGCCGGAAATTCACATATTTTCGACAAAAATTTTTAAAATTGTAAAACTCTTGCGGATTTTTTGGCTTTTATCCAACTATTCTTTCCAATTCTTCGAATGTTGTAACACCTCGAATGATTTTCAAAATGCCTTCTTGTTTGAGCGTCGCCATTCCTTGTTTGAACGCGGCTTCTTTTATGGCTCCTTCAGACGGATCGCTTAAAATAAGCTGCTCTATTTTTTCATCAATAAAGAAAACTTCAAAAACTCCAACCCTTCCTTTATAACCGCTTTGGTTGCAAAGAGGGCATCCCACCGGACGCTTTATTTTGATATTTGTTAAGTCCGGTTTTTTATTTTCAGGCATAAGCGCCATTTCATCTTTAATTTTTTTGAGTTCTTCAGTGGTTGCCGTGTCGTCTTTCGCGCATTTTTGGCAAAGTTTTCTTACAAGGCGCTGGGCCATGGCTACGTTAATTGCCGGCGCAATAATGTTCGGCTTTACTCCAAGATCAATTAACCGCGGAATTGTTCCGGCCGCGTCGTTTGTGTGCAGAGTCGAGAAAACAAGATGGCCGGTAAGCGCGGCATGCATGGCGGTTTCAGCCGTGGGCAGGTCGCGGATTTCTCCGACAAGTATAATGTCCGGGTCTTGTCTTACGATCGAACGCAATCCGTTTGAAAAATCATAACCTTTTGCTTCATCAACTTGAGTTTGCACAACGCGCTCAAGGTGATATTCAATCGGGTCTTCAATCGTTACGATTTTTACTCCGGGCTCGTTCACTTCTTTTACAAAGGCGTAAAGCGTGGTTGTTTTCCCGGAGCCGGTTGGGCCGGTGGTTAATATCATTCCATTTGGCCGCGAAAGTTCGTGCTTCATTCTTTCCATAATTTCCGGCTCCATACCTAAATCGTCGAATTTAAGCCCAATGGTTCTTGGGTGCAAAATTCTCAATACTATTGATTCGCCATAAGGCCCGGGAAGAGTTGATGTTCTTACCTCGACATCGAGATCTTTTTCGCGGATTGTAAATCTGCCGTCTTGCGAGCGGTCTTTTATGTTAAGTTTTAATTCCGAGAGGAGTTTTATTCTTGAATTTAAAAATTGGTATATATCTTCAGTAAAAAAGGCGACTTCCTGTAAAATGCCGTCCATCCTGAATCTTAAAGTGACAATTTTTTCTGAAGGTTCTATGTGTATGTCTGAAGCCTCAAGCGCAAGCGCGCCCGCGATGATAATTTCAAGCACTTCGGAAATTTTTCTCGACTCTTTTATGGAGATGCCTTTTGAAATTAACTCCTTTAAAGCGGGAACGTCCTTAACTTTTTCCTCAAGCTCGCTCAATTTTTTTTGGGAGACTCCGATTATGCCGGAAGCCGCCTCAACAAAAGATGGAACTTCAGGATATCGTGAAAGAGCTTTATTAAGGCTGATTTCCGAAATTAAAAAAAGCTGTGGGGTATAAAGTTTCTGTTTTAAGTCGTCCACGACTTCTTTTGTTTTGGGAAGTTCGGGGTTTAGGATGCCGATTTGCAGTTTTTTGCCAACGGATTGAAATATCGCCATTTTTCCGGCCCTTGCCTCTTCTTCGGGGAGTATTTTAAGCGAATCAAGATCAATTGTTATCCGTGAAAGGTCAAGATATGGGATTTTGTATTTATCAGAGAGTATTTTTGAGAGATCTTCGGCCTCTTTTTCAAGAAGTTCTTCGTATCTTTTTTTTGTTTTTTCCTCGTCAAATTTGGCCATGCCATTATTTTAACCTAACTCGGCCTAATTCAAATGCATAAAAGTCCATTGGCGGAGAGCGGACCTCCGCCAATACGGAGATGCGATCTCCGGAGGCTGGGCTTGCTTTTTTATAGAAATGTGCTATTGTTTTTTTGATAGTACATAAGGAGGAGTTTATGAAAAAGTTAGTTGGTTTGATTTTGCTGGCGGTAGTGGTTTCTGGGTGCGCGGAGCTTGCCCGTTTAGGAATCGGGCAGGGTACAGTTATCGGCGGGACATCGGGCGCTCTCATTGGCGGAGGAATTGGCGGTACACGAGGCGCGTTGATCGGCGGAGGGGCAGGGACTCTTGCTGGCGCTGTGTGGGATCATCATAATCGCCCCTATCCGCAAGGCGACGGCGGACAATATAGTCTGACTTCGTGCGAGGATTTGCTCACTGGATCAGAACGTGAGGCCTGCGCAAAGTCCGTAGATCGCGGCAGACGTGATGCGGAGGAACGCCAAAATCGCGAAGAGCAGGCGGCCTACAGGCGCCGCATTCGCGACGCCGAACGATTCGGCTACGACTTAGGCCGGGCCGGATATTAGACCGCCGCAAAATCAATCAAAATAGGGGTGCCTTGGTTCAAAAGAACCAAGGCACCCCGACAAATTTTAAATCCTTGAAGAATTTCAATAATTAATTATTATTAAACTAGTTATGGATAACGATACAAAAAACAAAATAGGCGATCTGGTAAGATTTATCCAGTCTTCTTCGTTGAGTGAAGAGGATAGGAATTTGTGGTTTAATGCTATGGCTTCCATGCCTAAAGAAGCAATCGAGACTTTGTGGCTTTTTATGCATAATGCTCCGCAAGATTTGGAAGAGGTAACTCAAATGATTAAGCGAAAACGCGATGCTCTTTTAAAAAATGACGTCGAGGAATTCAAAAAAATAGTCGAGGAGGAAAGATCGTCTTTAGAAAATTCATAAGGAGAAAAATTTTATGGAAGGAAAAGAATTTGAAAAACTAGACACAGTTGAAGTCGCAGAGGAAGTTTCCGCAGAACTTCAGGAAGTAATTAAAACTGAGGCGGAGTTGTTTAACGGGGAAGCGTCGGGCGAAAAAGACTTTACGCCGGAAAGGGCCGATAGGGTAAGTGTAAAAAAGTTAGGTTTTTTAACGACTTCATTTTTGGCTCTATCTTTATCTATGCCAGGAATCGCGAAGGCGGCCGATGTGGTTGACATATTCAGAGACTTGATAAAAAGCGGAGGCCGCATAGTTGAAAGAGCTCAAGATGCCCGAGGCAAAATTGAGCTTGAGCAGATTAAAAAGCAAAAAGAGCTTGAGAGAGACAGAATAAAATCTGAAGTTGAATTGGAGAAAGAGCAGCAACGGACAAGGCAGCAAGAAATTCGCGAAGGAGCAGGCATTACGCGCGAGCAAATAAAAGAACGAGGGGGCTTAAATAGAGAGAGAGCTCGAAAGGGCCAGCCCATTCCAGCTGAATCACGCAGCGATGCGTCCGGGCCTTATGGAAATACCTCTACAAGTGTTCGCGAAGGCGCTCTTGGAAGCACTGGAGGTGGCGCTGAAGTCAGTCCTGAAGTAAAAAAAGCTTTAATGGATGCTGGACGAACGCAAGCAGAAGTGGATTATAAGGCAAGTGCGGATAAGAAACTTTTTGTAAAGGCTGATGCTCATCTTTCTTGGACGCAAGGATATGTAACTCGCTGGCTCGAGCTGAAAGAAATGGAAAAAAGTAAAAAGTAAACAAAAGCCAAGAGTATTTATAAGCCGCCTTGCGTGAAAGCGTGAGGCGGCCTTTTTGTTTATGTATTCGTACTAATTCGTCTGCCTGCCAGCAGGTAGATAACTTGTTGCCATGTTAGAATTCACTATATCCGATGATGAAGATTTTAGAGATTAAAACTAAGGGCGAAAAGGAGACGAAAAAAGTCGCCGAGATGTTCGGCAGGGAAATTTTGACTTTAAAAATCAGCAAGGCCGTTGCAATCGGGCTTGAGGGCGATCTTGGCGCGGGAAAAACTACTTTTGCAAAAGGCTTTGCAAAAGGCCTTGGAATAAAAGAAGAGATGAAAAGCCCGACTTTTATTTTAATGCGCGTTTTCAGAATACCAAGAATCAAGAATCAAGAATCAAGAATCAGGCATTTTTTGCATTTTGACGCGTATAGAATAGATTCTGCGCGTGAGTTTGCGTCTTTGGGTTTTGAAGATTTTTTAAAGGACGCTGAAAATATTCTTCTTGTAGAATGGTCGGATAAAATCAAAAAAATTCTACCAAAGAATTATTTTCTTTTCAGATTCAAGCATCTTGGAAAAAATAACCGTTTAATCACTTTGTTTGCGTAATGCCAAAAACCAATAAAAAAACTTTAGTCCTTCTGGATATGCACGCGATTTTGCATCGCGCTTTTCACGCGCTTCCTTCTTTTACTTCGCCAAAGGGCGAGCCCACCGGAGCCTTGTACGGTCTTACCGCGATTCTGATTAAAATAATCCGCGAATTAAAACCCGATTATCTGGCCGCGGCCTATGATCTGCCAGAGCCCACTTTCAGGCACGCGGTTTATGAAAAATATAAAGCGGAGCGTCCAAACACAGCTTCGGATTTGGCGGCGCAAATCGGGAAGTCTTACGAAATTGCTAGAGCATTTTCCATTCCTTATTTCGAACTCGCGACTTTTGAGGCGGACGATATTATCGGCACGATCGTAGAAAAATTTAGAAAAATAAAAGACCTTGAAATAATCGTCGCGTCCGGGGATATGGATACGCTCCAGCTTGTGGAGAATAAAAAAATTATGGTCTACACCCTAAGAAAAGGCATTCAGGATACGATCCTTTACGACGAAGAAAAAGTTAAAGAGCGCTATGGATTTTTGCCCGGAAATTTAATTGATTTCAAGGGTTTGAAGGGAGATCCTTCGGACAATATTATCGGAGTTCCCGGAATTGGCGATAAATCTGCCACCCAACTTATCCAGAAATTCGGCTCCATCGAAGATATTTATAAAAAAATAAAAAAAGACCGCGGGCTACTTCTTAGAGAGGGCATAAGAGAAAGGATCGTTAAACTTTTGGAAGAACATGAAGAAGAAGCGCTTTTTTCAAAGACACTGGCGACCATCAGACGGGATGCGCCGATTAACATTTCTCTTAACGATCTCGCGTGGTCGAAAAAATATAAAAAAGACGAGGTGGTCCGGCTTTTCAAGGAATTTGGATTTCTCTCGCTTCTTGCGCGTTTGCCTGAAGACGGCTCCGAGAGCGCGGCGCGGCAGTTAAACTTTGAAGAAAATTCTGATTTTTTAAAAAGCGAAAAAAAGATTTTTTGGTTTTTTTCGGAGGAGGCGGGCAAAATTTACGCGGCTTCAGAGGCAAAAAAGATTTTCAGTTTTTCCCCTGATTCCAAAGTGCTGAAGGCCATGTTTGCCGGCGGGGAAAATTATTTTTTTGATGCTAAAAAATTTCTGCATTTATTATCTCCGTTGGGGATAGACCCGCAAGTTAAATTTGATCTCAAACTTGCCTCTTGGCTCGCAAGGCCCCAGCTTGCAAATCCGACCATTTTTACTGCGATTCATAATTTTTTGCCGAAAGAAGCCCTGAACGAAGGCGATGAGTCTCTGGCGGCGAGCTTGCTTTCGCTTTTGTACGAAGCTTTAAAAAACGAGCTTCGGGACAAAAAACTTGAGAGCGTTTATTTTGACATAGAGATGCCGCTTATCAAAGTTTTGTTTGAAATGGAAAAAAGCGGAATTTTAACTGATAGAGAGTTTTTAAAAAAAGCTTCCGCTGAATTTGGAGAAAAGCTATCCACGCTTGAAACGGAAATTTGGAAACTTTGCGGATCGGAATTTAATATAAGCTCCCCAAAGCAGCTTGGCGAGATTCTTTTTGAAAAACTCAAACTTGAAATGAAGGGGCTTAAAAAAACCGTGAAAGGTGCCAGATCCACAAGGGAATCGGAACTTTTGAAGTTAAAAGACAGGCATCCGGTAATTGAGAAAATTCTTAATTACCGGGAGCTTTCAAAGCTCAAGTCAACTTACATAGATGCGCTCCCGCCGCTTGCGGACGTGGAAGGCAGAGTGCATACGAATTATGAGCAAACCGGAACTGTAACTGGAAGGCTCTCGTCTTCCGAGCCGAATATGCAAAATATCCCGATGAGGTCTGAAATTGGCAGGAAAATACGCAGGGCTTTTATCGCGGAGAAAGGATTTGAGCTTGTTTCTTTTGATTATTCGCAGATTGAATTAAGGATCGCGGCCATACTTTCCAAAGACAAAAAAATGACTAAGGCTTTTAAAGAGGGGAAAGATATACACTCGATAACCGCGTCTGAAATATTCAACGTCAAAGAATCGGATGTTACCGACGACATGAGAAGAAAGGCAAAGGTGATAAATTTCGGCATTCTTTACGGCATGGGTGTTGGCGCTCTTTCGCAGGGCATGGGCGTTTCGCGCGATGAAGCAGAAAGATTTTGGGAAGAATATTTCAGCGATTTTGAAGGAGTCAGCCGTTTTATAGCAGACACGATTGAAAAGGCGCGGATCAGCGGGTTTGTAGAAACTCTTTTTGGCCGCAAGCGCTTTATTCCGGAAATTTATTCGCAGATTGAATATATAAGAAAAGAAGGAGAGCGAATGGCGGTAAATGCGCCGATTCAGGGAACCGCCGCCGATATAGTAAAGTTGGCGATGGTTAAAACGCATGGTGAGATAAAAAATAAATTTGCGGGCGAGGCAAGGCAGCTTTTGCAGATTCACGACGAGCTTTTGTTTGAAGTTAAAAAGCCGAATATAGACGACTTTGTTAGATCAATTAAAAAAATTCTTGAGGAGATTTATCAGGGCGAGATCAAGCTCATAGTGGATACGAAAGTTGGCGTAAATTGGGGAGAGATGCGAAAATACAATTAAGGTTTTGTTGTAAGAAGGGATTTTTTATGCGATTATTTGTTTAATTTTCAAAACGGGATGAAAGACAGAATTAGATCGTCCGGCCCTGTCGAAACTTGGTTTTTGATTTTTATTTCCATACTGATTTTTATTTTTTTTGCGATCCTGATTGTTTCGCCGGCGCTTTCGGAAATAAGAAGCACGTCTACATTGGCTCTTTTTGTTTCCGGCGCCTTGATGCTCGTTCTTTTTGTAAGAAATTCGGCAAAGTTGCTGAAGGCCTCATCCGACCTCACTAAAGAAAGAGATCACATGGCCTCCATATTTAATGTTTTAACCGATGGTATCGTGGAGTACGACAGCAACAATAGGATAATTCTTGTAAATCCGAAAGCGGAAGAAATTTTTGGTGTAAAAAATGAAAAGTTGCGGGGGCTTGATCTTTCCAAAGAAGAAAATTCACGCCTTAAAACCGTTTATGAAATAGTCACCTTTGACAGTTCAAAGGGAAGGCAGTTTATTTTTGAAATGAACGGCGAAAAGATTTTTCTGGAAATATCAACCGCCTCCGTTTCTTACACCGGAGAGAAAAAATTTGTAAAAATCCTTCGTGATCAGACGCGGTTCATGGAGCTTCAGCGGATAAAGTCCGAATTTATTTCAGTGGCGGCGCATCAACTAAGAACTCCTTTGTCCGCAATAAAGTGGGCGCTTAAAATTCTTCTTGACGGCGAGTCGGGAGATCTTGAGCCGAGTCAGAAAGGTTTTGTTGAAAAGGCCTATATATCGAATGATCGCATGATCGAGCTTGTGTCCGACTTGCTGGACGTGTCTCGAATTGAAGAAGGGCGCTTTGGCTACGAATTTAAGGAAGCCGACTTTAAAGAAGTTCTTGGAGGGGTGATCAGGTCTTCGGAAATACGGGCCAAAGAACGAACAATAAAATTAGAGTTAAAAGAAATTAAGGGGATTTTGACCAAATTTACTTTTGATCCACAGCGCATTCAAATAGTGCTTTCGAATCTGGTAGATAACGCGATAAAATACACTCCGCCGGGCGGCCTTGTTTCGATAGGCTACAGGCAAAACGGAGCTTTTTTAGAGGTTTCAGTTTCAGATTCAGGCATAGGCATTCCGGATAATCATCGAAGGAGGGTGTTTAGTAAATTTTTCAGGGCGGATAATGCCGTTAAATTCCAGACTGAAGGTTCGGGATTGGGACTTTTTATAGCCAAGAATATCGTTAAAAGGCACGGTGGAAGCATGTGGTTTTCTTCCGAGTTGGGGAAAGGAAGCACTTTTTACTTTAATATTCCTCTGAAGAAAGAGTTTATCCCGGCAGATGAAAGGCCACTTGAGAGCCTTGAGGCGATATAAAGTCGTGCTATTATTAAATTATAAAAAATTACTTATCATGAACGATCCCATTGAATTTAGGCCAAACGAGAATGAGTTTTTGAAGTCAAAAATTTTAATAATTGAAGACGACAAATTTTTGCGCGATTTATTATCCCAAAAACTTTCCCGGGAAGGTTTTAAAGTTACGGCCGCAGTTGATGGAGAGGAAGGGTTTAAAAGCGCCGTGGAAGACGCGCCTGATTTGATTCTTTTGGATTTGGTTTTGCCGGGCATTGATGGGTTTTCTATTTTAGAAAGAATAAAAAAAGAAGCGAAACTCTCGTCGGTTCCGGTTTTAATTCTTTCCAATTTGGGACAGAAGGAAGACGTGGATAGGGCGCTTGCTCTTGGCGCTGTTGATTTTATGATAAAGGCCAATTTTACACCCGGCGAAATTTCAGAGAGGATCAAATCGATATTAAAGAAAAAGTATTTATAAGCTCCCGATAAACGCCAGCCTTCGAATGGTTTGTCGGCCTAATTTAAAACTGTGCTTTATCTTTTGTTAGGCGAGCGTTTCTGGACGCTTGAAAAGTTAAATAGCCTTATTGCCAAAGCCCGGGAAAAAAATACGCCGGTTTTTTTTCTTAACGCCGATTCAAAAGAGCCGATTTCCAATTATATGTCTTTGGGTCTTTTTGAAAAAAAGAATTTGTTGGTCGCAAGGTTCTTGCTGGAAAATAAAAATTATGAAGCGGAGATTGAAGAGATTCTTCCCGCTCTAGCCTCTTCAGAAAACATTTTTATTTTTCAGGAAGAGGAGATTTCTGAAAAATGGAAGGAGAGATTTAAAGAGGCGGGCGCAAAAATCGGCAAAGCCGGGAAAGTTTCTACTCAAAAACTTTTAACTTGGGCGAGGCTTGAGGCGGAGAAAATTTCTCTTAAACTTTCCGATTCTGAAATTTACGCGATAATCGAAGAGGCAAGTGAGGATCCGTGGCAGATAAAGCTTCTTCTTGAAAGGCGGAGCCTTGAGAAATTGTTGTTTACAAAAAATTCTGCGGTAGAGCCGAATTATTTTGAGTTCGCGGACGCCATGTCCGCGAAAAATAAGCATTCCTCGTTAAGGCTTTTGCGGCGCTATATGAAAGGCGGTTTTGGCGCGGAAGAAGCTTTTTGGAGAGCGTGGTGGAAAATAAAAACGCTTCGCACGCTTGAATCAGGCGCAAAGGGATTGGAGCTTCATCCGTTTGTCCAAAAAAAAGGGCTGTTGGAATTGCGCAATTATTCTTCCGGAGAGCTCGCAAAAATTTCCCTGGAGTTTCTTGATCTTTTTTCCGAAGTCCGCCGAGGCAACGTCAGTTTCGAAGAAGGTCTCGAAAGGATTTTGATTAATATTTAATTTTGCTTGGCGGAATGCCCGGATTTCATCGCAGTAAATATTTCCCGAAAAGATGTCCAAAATATTAAATTTGGAGATGAAGGCCAGAGATGGTAGTTGATGGCGTCTCAAGAATTTTTATCAAATCCAAACGCAACCCCGTTTTTAAAAAGTCAGGCTTAGAGATTTCTTGGGGAGATTATAGTCTCTCCGCTCATTTTTAAAAATTATATTCCCAATACGGTTGCCAGTTGAATTTTACCAAGAGTAATTCTTCGAGCTTTTTTCCTGCCATCAAATCGAGTCCGTATTGGGTTGCTCTGTGTCCGACGACGAGAACAGTTGAATTTGGATTTTTCAATTTCAGTTCGTTGTAAAATTTCTGGGTCCTTGCGACGGCTTGCTCATAGCTCTCGCCATTCGGGAAAGATTTTTTAATGCGCTCGATTTTCATTTTCTCCACGACCTCCGATGGCTTGCCGTTGAAATCGCCGTAATTCAGTTCTCGCAGCCGAGCATCAATTAAGATTGGGTATTTTTCTCCAAACGCAATTTTTACCGAATCAACCGCCCGCTTTAAATCTGAAGTACAAACCAAATCCAGCTTGATATCTTTGAATATTTCTCCCAATTCGTGAGCCTGCTTAATTCCGAGCTCGGAAAGCTCGATATCCTTCCATCCGGACGCGATTTTAGCTTCGTTGTCAGTTGTCGTCGCATGCGCCGCAAAGTAAATTTTCATTGAAGTTTGCCCCCTAAGTCAACTGAATTTTTGGATGGTGTGATTAATATCCAGCCCTCGCCATTGTTATTTTTAAAACCAAGCGTCAAAACTTCGGAAGAAAACGCACCAATACGTTTGGGCGGGAAGTTTACAATACAGCAGACAAGCATACCGAGTAACTCTTCTTTTGTGTGTGCGCCGACAGCTTGCGCGCTCGAAACTCTTGTCCCAATCTGTGGACCAAAATCTATTTTCAATTTGAAAGCCGGCTTCCGTGCTTCCGGAAAATCCTCCACTTCAATTATTTTTCCAACTCGGATATCTACTTTATCAAAATCTTCAAATGTGATCATATAATTAAATTTATTAGTCGCTTCAAAAATCACGAAATAAATTTTCGTGATTTAGCTTGGGGGATTTTCTATCATTTGAGTAATTATTTTTGTAAAGCGAGGGCGAGGCGGGATTTTTTGCGGGAAGATGAGTTCTTTTTCAAAATTCCTTTTTTAGCGGCTTTGTCCAAAGCCTTTTGGACTTTAGGAAAAAAGGCTTTAGCCTCGTCTGTTTTTTTCTCTTTCATCAGGCGTGAAAAAGATTTAAGAACTTTTTGGAGTTCTTGTTTCTTTGCAAGGTTTCTCACGCGCCGTCTTTCCGATTGCCTTTTGGCTTTTATCGCAGATTTTGTTATTGGCATATTGGGCTATATTACACAAGAAGTTTAAAGTTTGCAATAAAGCTCGGGGTGGGCAACCTCGAGCTTTATGCTTGTACCTTTCAGCGCTATGGTTGTTTAATCGCCGTATTCCGAGGCATTTTGCATTTTGAATTCCTCGCCGACGCGGATTTCATTTTCGCTTAATTTCAGAAGCCTGTAATCTTTTCCAGAAAAGTGCCAAGGTAGCCCCTTTAGAAATGAATACTCGGCCTGAAGGTGCGCTAGCGCTTGCTCTGGCGTCTCGGCATCAAAAGGGATCCCTCTTTCCTTACGGCAAGATTCTTCGCCCCACACACACCACACGGTAAGAAGCGCAAAAGTAGCCATAGTCCCTCCTTAATAAAAGCTTTTTAGGATTATAACAGTAAGGCAAATAATCATGCCAGTGTTTTTAAAATATCCCGCAGGCGCGCGGCTTTTTCAAATTCAAGATTTGTCGCGGCTTCGAGCATCATTTTTTCAAGTTCATTTTTTGCTTCGAGCCGATCCCTTTTTGAAAGATCGGCGAGTTTTTCCGGCAAGCCAAAATTTTTTAAGGCCGAGGCTTTTGAAATTTCATCGAAGATGCCTTTGCGGATTTTTTTAACAATGGGCATCGGCTTTATTCCGCGCTTCTTATTGAAATCTTCCTGATATTTTCTTCTGCGCAGGGTTTCTTCAATGGTTTTCTGCATGGACTTCGTGATGGCATCTCCGTACAAAATTGCTCTGCCTTTAACATGCCGCGCGGCGCGTCCGATTGTCTGCACAAGGCTTGTGTAATTTCTAAGATAGCCTTCCTTGTCCGCGTCTAAAATTATCACAAGCGCCACTTCAGGAAGATCAAGGCCTTCGCGCAAAAGATTTATTCCCACCAAGACATCAAATTCCCCCTCGCGGAGTTTTTTTAAAATGTCTGTTCTTTCGATTGTTTTTATCTCCGAGTGCAAATATTCGGCCTTAATATTTTTCTCTTTCAGATATTCGGAAATTTCCTCCGATAGGCGCTTTGTCAGGGTAACAAGCAAAACTCTTTCTTTTGCTTTAATTGTTTTTTCGATTTCTCTTATCGCGTCTTTGATTTGCCCTCCGCCAGGCGAGTTTATAGGGCGAACTTCAATTAACGGATCTAATAGCCCTGTCGGTCTTACAAGCTGTTCGGCTATATTGCCGGCGCTTTTTTCAAGCTCCCATTCATTTGGCGTAGCGGAGACGAAAATTGTCTGCCCTATTTTTTTCTCAAATTCTTCGAATTTAAGCGGCCGGTTATCAAGGGCTGAAGGCAGGCGGAATCCGTAATCAATCAGCGTTTGTTTTCTCGATTGATCTCCGAAATACATTCCGCGCACCTGCGGAATCGACATGTGCGACTCGTCAATAAATGTAATTGTGTCTTTGGGAAGGTAATCAAGAAGCGTTGACGGAGGAGACCCGGGCTCTCTGAAGGAAAGGTGCCTTGAATAATTTTCCACTCCGGATACATATCCGGTTGTCCTGAACATTTCCAAATCAAAATGCGTTCGCTGTTCGAGCCGTTCGGCTTCGAGTAGTTTTCCTTCTTTTTTAAATTCTAAAAGCCTCTCGTCAAGTTCTTTTTCAATATTTACAAGTGCTGTGTTGAGCTTGTCTTTTGGTGTAACAAAGTGTTTTGCCGGAAAGACTTCTTTGGAGTCCAGAGTCAAAAATTTAGAATCAAGACTGTTTTTTCTTTCGGAAATTCTTTCAATTTCATCCCCGAAAAATTCCAGTCCTATGATTGTCTCGCCGTCCGGAGAGACTATTTCAATCGCCTCTCCTTTGACAGAAAACATTCCCGGGAGTCGTTCGTAATCATTTCGTTCGTATTGCATATCAGTAAGACGCTCGAGAAATTTCTGCCTTTTAATTTTAAGTCCCAGTTTTAAGTGCATCGACATTTTCGCGTATTCTTCAGGATCGCCGATGCCGTAAATGCAGGAAACAGAGGCAACGACTATAAAATCGCGTCTTGTAAGCGCGCCTTGAGTTGTCGCGTGCCTTAGACGATCAATGAACTCGTTTATTTTCGCGTCCTTTTCTATGTATATATCGGTCGTTGGAAGATAGGCTTCGGGCTGGTAGTAGTCATAATAAGATACAAAATAGTGCACGGAATTATCCGGAAAAAATTCTTTAAATTCCTGATAAAGTTGGGCCGCCAAAGTTTTGTTGTGTGACATTATCAAAGCGGGGCGATTTAGCTTTGAGATAACATGGGCCATAGTCAGAGTTTTGCCCGATCCAGTTACGCCAAGAAGAGTTTGAAATTGTTTTCGAGACTTTATGCCTTTGACGAGCTTTTTAATGGCTTCCGGTTGGTCTCCGCTAGGTTTGAGCAAATGTTTATTGGAAAAATTCATATTCACGTTCTTGCATATAAATTGTAACACCGGCTGGAATTAAAACGTCTTATTTTTTGGACTATGATATTATGTGTTCATATGATCGGTTATTTGGAAGGGGAAATTCAGTTTAGGGGCGAGAGGTTTATTATCGTTGATGTAGGGGGAGTCGGCTACAAAGTTTTTGCCAATTCTACGACTATAAAAAATTTATCCGGAAAAAGCTCGGCCAAAATTTGGACCCATCTTCATCAGCGCGAGGACGCGATCGAACTTTACGGATTTCTTGAAAATGGAGAGCTTGATTTGTTTGAAACATTAATCGGCGTCTCGGGTGTTGGCCCTAGAACCGCGCTTTCGGTTTTAAATGTCGCTCCGGTTGATACTTTAAAGCGGGCGATTTCATCCGGCGAGCTGAATTATCTTACAAAAGTCTCCGGAATCGGAAGAAAAACCGCGGAGAAAATAATGGTTGAACTTAGGGAGAAATTCGGCAAGTCCGATTTAGGCCTTGACCTTAAAGACGAAAAAGACGCTCTTGAGGCTTTGGAGTCGCTTGGGTATTCGTTGAATGAGGCGCGCGAGTGTTTAAAACAAGTGCCGGAAGAAGTAAAAGGAACTTCTGCTCGGGTCAAGGCGGCCTTAAAATTTCTTAGCAAATGATTTATGCTAGACGGCATTTTGCGTACAATAAAAAAAATTATTCCCGGACGCATTTTTAGAGCGCTCGAGCCTTATTATCATTTTTCCTTAGCTTTTTTATCCGCGGTTTTCTATTCTTTTCCTTCCAGGAGTATGAAGATCGTTGGCGTCACCGGCACTTCGGGGAAAACAACAACAATAGAATTTTTACACTCGATTTTCCAGTCTGCCGGATACAAAACAGCGTCGCTCTCCAGTCTGCGATTTAAAATTTTAGACAAAGAAGAGCCGAATATGCTCAAAATGACATTGCCCGGGCGTTTTCGCGTTCAAAAATTTTTAAAAGACGCGAAAAATAAAGGCGCGGAATATGTTTTTTTGGAAGTCACGTCAGAGGGCATTAAACAATTCCGGCATAAGTTTATAAACTTTTACGCGGCAATTTTGACGAATCTTTCCGAAGAGCACATTGAGTCGCATGGGGGGTTTGCTAATTACAGGGCCGCTAAGGGCGAGATTTTTAAAAAAGCGCCGCTCGTGATTTTAAACGGAGACGATTCTAATCTCGAATATTTTTATGAAATATCCCCAAAAGAAAAGATTGTTTTTGTTTCTTCCGATTTTCCTGAGGATATAGACGTAAAAATTCCCGGCAGCTTTAATAAAATGAACGCTCTCTCGGCGCTTACTTTTGCCAAGCGCGATGGAGTATCTCCGGAACACATAAAAAAAGGAATTGAGTCGGTGAAGGGCGTTCATGGCAGAATGGAATTTGTTTCTTTGCCTGGGGTGCCGGTTAATTTTAAGGCGCTGGTTGATTACGCTTTCCTTCCCCAAACGCTCGAAAAGGTGTATGAAATATTATCAGGCGCAGTGGCGGCGAAAAAATTAGTCTGCGTGATTGGAGCTACTGGAGGAGGAAGAGATAAGGGGAAAAGGCCTCTTTTAGGCAATATTGCGGCAAAATACTGCAGAAAAGTTTTTGTTACAAATGAAGATCCATATGACGAAGATCCGATGGAGATTATAAATCAAATAGCGGGGCCGCATAACTTTCAGAAGATTTTAGATAGACGCAAAGCTATTCGCCAAGCCCTTAAGTCGGCAGAGGACGGAGAGGTTGTCGTAGTGACAGGCAAAGGCGCGGAGCCATGGATTATGGGTCCTAACGGAAGTCGAACTCCTTGGGACGATCGAGCTGTGATAAAAGAAGAGCTTGGAAATTTATTTTCTTTGCCGGAAAGTTAATTTTTTTGTTTTTCTTTTAGTTCCCCTTGAAATTATTAATTTTTTCAGTTTAATGCGGGCCAAATTTATTATGATCAGATCAAAGCGATTATCAAAAAGCGTGCGTAAATTCATTCGCACACAAAAAGCGCGGATTCGTTCTGAATTTCCGCAAATTGAGCATGAGCAGAAAATTAAAGAACTTTTTGAAAAATTTAAGATTCCGGCTGTTAGGTAATAAGGCATTTTGACGCAGTCAATTTTTTACCGTAATATTTTAGAAAAGTACCGAAGGGAGTAAAAAAAAATGGCACGAGCTGGTGTTTGGATCAACAAAAATATTGGCGGGATAGCAACTTGGATGCTTTTCATTCCAAAAGACGATTTTCAGAAAGTCGCCGAGGTCGCGAAATACGCACGAGAGGCGTTCGCTAATCCGGAGTTTGAGAGCATTCTGGATGGAGGAACTGTTCAGTTTGTAGAATTGGAGACCGGGTCAGGAGAGGGGCGAAATCTTCTGCGGATGAGCGACGAAGCAGTTGTCTTGCCTCCAATAATCGGCAGGGAGCAGATTGTTGTGGATGCCTTACGCATCATGGCGGCTTGAAGCCTTCATAAGAATTCTTCGGGAGAGAATGTTTTCGGCCCAGCTGTTTTTTAAGCTGGGCCGCCTTTTTTAGTCGAAATTTCTTCGAAATTATGTTATCATAAAAAAATGGATACAAATAATTTTCCTCAAAAATTCGGTATAATTTTATGGATTATTGGCGCTTTTCTGTCAATATTTTTAGCGCTTAAATCATGGGAAGTTATCAGTAAACTTAATGTTCCGGACTTTAATCGGCCGACAATTTCTGTTTCAGGCCAGGCCAAGAAGTTTGTTAGGCCGGATATCGGGCAGATTAATTTTTCCGTACTTGCCCAAGCGGACGATGTAAGCAAGGCCGAGACTGAAGCGACTAATAAGATAAACAAGGTTATCGAGGCTTTGAAGGAGGCCGGAATTGCTGAAAATGACATAAAGGCCACAAATTATTCGATTAGTCCAAGGTACGGCAGGACAAAGGCGATTAGCAATATATATCCCCCTGACATACCGTCGGACATAATCGGATACGAAGTTTCGCAGAATCTTGAAGTAAAAATTCGCGACACTAAAAAAACCGGCGAGATTATTTCAAAGGCCGCGGGAGCGGGAGCGAATCAAATTGGCGGGCTTTCGTTTACAATAGAAAAGCCAGAAGTTGTTCAGGCCGAACTGCGTCAGCAAGCGATTGAGGACGCAAAAAAGAACGCGCGGGAACTTGAAAAAAATTTAGGATTGCGTTTGGGCAAGATAATCAGTTTTAATGAATCTGGCGGTTACCCAATTTATAGAGATTATGCTTTTGGGAAGGGAATGGGAGGAGCTGAAATGTCTGCCGTTCCGCAATTGCCAGTCGGCGAAAACGAAGTTAATGTAAATGTAAATATCATTTACCAGGTTAAATAATTTACCTCAATAAATATGGAGGAAACAAAGACCGGTCCAAAAGATGTTTTTTTGCATCTTTTATCCATAATCGCGCTTTATGTTTCGGCGGGAAGTTTCATCGCGCTTATTTTTCAATATATAAATCTTTTAATTCCTGATCCGGTTTCTTCGAATATTTACAGCGTACGCGCGGCCCAGTCCGCGATTCGTTTTTCCCTCGCGTCTTTTATCGTAGTCTTCCCTGTTTATATTTGGTCGGTGTGGTTTTTGGGTAAGTCTTACAAAAGTTCTCCGGAGAAGCTGAATTTAAGAATAAGAAGGTGGCTTCTTAATTTCACGATTTTTCTCGCGGCGATTGTTATAATCGGGGATTTGGTAATTCTCATTTTCAATCTTTTGCAGGGCGAGCTTGCGGTCAGATTTTTGCTTAAAGTGCTAGCGGTCCTGCTTGTCGCTGCCGCAATTTTGGGATTTTATTTTAGCGAGCTGAAGAGAAAGGCGACTTATGATTCCAAAATGTTCGCTTATCCCGCCATTGTTGTTTTTTTCATCGCGGTTATCGCCGGTTTTTTTCTCGCAGGTTCGCCCATGGAAGAGCGCGCAAGGCGTTTTGATGACATCCGCGTTGGACACTTATCTGCCATACAGGAGGAAATAAAATTTTTTTGGCAGGCTAAACAACGATTGCCGCAAAATATAGACGAGCTTAAGAATGAATTGAGAGGTTTTATACCGCCAGTTGATCCGGAAACCGGACAGGCATATGAATACAACAAGAAAGGGGACAAGAATTTTGAACTATGCGCGACTTTTTTAAAAGAATCTATAGATGAAAGCGCGGCTGCAAAGTCTTTGCCATATGGTGATGCGGGTGATCAAGTTTGGAACCATGGCGTGGGCAGAACTTGTTTTGATCGTGTGATTGACCCTGATCTTTTTCCGCCTCTAAAAGAAATAAAATAATTTGAAGATTGAGGTTTTTTTAATTCTCCATAATATCAGGAGTCTTTATAATGTCGGCTCGATTTTCAGGACGGCCGACGCGGCTGGCGTTTCGAAGATTTTTCTGACCGGATATACACCTTCGCCCCGCGATGTTTTCGGCAATTTTAGAAAAGAAATTTCAAAAACCGCGCTTGGCGCTGAAAAATATATGCCTTGGCAAAAAATGTCAGACATTGGAGGTTTGACAGAGGAGCTTAATGGTAAAAAAGTTCAGATCGTGGCACTCGAGCAGTCAGAAAAATCAATTGATTATAGAAAGTTCAGGCCGCGTTTTCCAATAGCATTGATTTTGGGGAACGAAGTCAGGGGAATTTCGCCGGCACTTTTGAAAAAGTGCGATAAAATAATTGAGATTCCGATGAGAGGCAGAAAGGAATCTTTGAATGTTGCGGTTTCAGCCGGAGTGGCGCTTTTTAGAATTCTTGAAAATACAAAAAATTAATAACCTTGAATTACAAAACTTGTCGAAGGCGCATATTTTGGAGAGACTTGCGCAGTGCGACGGCGCGAGCATGAGGCAAAAATTCAGCAGAATTTTATGCTGTGCTCTCCAAAATGTGCGCCGAGAAAGAGTTTCGTAATTTACAGTTAATAAGAAATCGTATTAACAATTTTCCCTTGGGAATCTTTAAGAGTTATTGTTTCTTTTTTTTCTTTCCATATGCCCGCGGATCTGCCTAAATATACATACCATTCTTTTTTGAAGAAATCTGTGTCATTCCTATGGTTCAAAACGCATTTTGAATAATTAATTTCCTGATTCGCGTAGTTCTGACACGTAAGTAGCGTTGTAGCGTTTATATTCGTCGGCGCTTGGCATCGCGGAAGATCTTCAAGAAATTCTATGCATTCATCCTGCAGGTTTTGAGCCGTCTTCTCGTCTTCAGGCCTCGGGCATTCGTTTCGAAGCGCCGGTTGAAATTTATTATATTGGTTTAAATATCCCGTGCATAAATTTGTCTGAAAGTTAGCCCCGATAGGACTTGTTCCGGTTATAATGTGTACTTTTGATCCGGACTCCAAAATGATTGATTGTCTTGAATTTATTTGTCCTGGAAAAACAACGTAAGTTCCGCCTTCTATTATAAAGCGCTCGCCTTTAGAGTTTTCAAGTCGCCATCCTGTGATATTAATTTTTTCGTTTTTTTCTAGAAAGCGCGTAGTAATATCCACGTATTCATTCGCGCTGATTGTTTCTTTGGCTCGGCCGGTAGAGACGCGAACCTTCCCGTCGTATTGAGATTTTACGCTATCTGTCGGGGTTGGCTCGCCAGTCGGCGTTGGTGTTGGTTTTCGCGCGCTTTCTTCGACTGTCCCTTCGCTTCTGCCTAAGCTTTCTTTTCTTTTGGTTATTTCTTCAACTGTGTCGTCTTTGGATTTTGAACCTGTCTGCGCTCCGCCTCCGCCAAGTCTAAAAATTCCCCCTGTGGCGCCGCTTGAAAAAGCCGCGACCAACACCAAAATAGCGATTAGAGGGAACCAATTTACTCCAGAACTGCTTGGTTTTTCGGGCATATTTGAATATTAGCATTTTTTTATGCAATTTTGGCGTTAATTTGACACAATATTGATATTGTAGTATATTAAATAAAAGCAAATTCTGTTTTTAAAGGAGGAGCCCATGCCGACCAATGCAGACGGGGAATATGTTAGGGGAAAGCCTGACGATCTGGTGGAAGAGGCGATGCTTCGAAGGCCTCGTAAAAAGAGGTATGCCTTTAACGAGGAGCTCGGGAGAGAAAAAAGTAAATACGCGCCGCTTCGTCCAACTTACAACAGGTTTAACCCCAGGCAAAGGCGCTGAAGGAGGTGGTTCAATATATTTAATTGGCTAACCCATCTGCACATGTGTAGATGGGCGCCTTTTTTTTGAGGGGGAAATATTGTATTCTGAATTATTATTGATTTTTAAATTACGAAACTTGTCGAAGGCGCATATTTTGGAGAGACTTGCGCAGTGCGAAGGCACGAGCATGAGGCAAAAATTCAGCAGAATTTTATGCTGGGCTCTCCAAAGTGTGCGCCGAGAAAGAGTTTTGTAATTTACAATATTGAAAAATATTTTTTATGAGCGAACCTGACCGAATTGTATTTGATCTTGAAACTAAAAAAGATTTTGCGGAGGTCGGCGGAAGGCAAAATCTTGAAAAACTCGAAGTTTCAGTGCTTTCGGCATATTCGTATTTAAAAAATAAATTCTACGCTTTTGAAGAAAAAGATCTTTGGCATTTTGAGGAGATGCTTAAAAATTCTTCGGAAGTAATCGGTTTTAATATTACAGGCTTTGATCTGCCGGTGCTTCGTCCGTATTTAAAAATTTCAGTGGCGAGTTTGAATGTAATAGATTTAATGGATGACGTTGTAAAGGGAGCGGGGTTTCGCATTTCTTTGGATAATCTTTCAGAAAATACTCTGGGCTCGAAAAAATCAGGGCATGGGCTTGATGCTGTCAAATGGTTTAGGGAAGGTAAAATAGAAGAAATTAAAAAATACTGCACACAAGACGTAAAACTTACGCGTGATCTTTACGAATTCGGAAAACAAAAAGGCCACGTCTTCTTTTTTTCAAAAGAAAAAATGGGCAAAATGTCTATTCCGGTAAATTGGGGCAAGGCTTATACTCCGACAATTCGAAATATTCTTAGCGAAGCGTTTAGAAGGCGCGTTTCAGCTAATATAGATTATGTTGCGCGTGTTTCAGATTCACCGGGTTCACCCGAGAACGCGAGATTGGTTGATATACATAATATGACCACGGATTCTTTTGAAGCCTATTGCCATCTTCGAAAAGGTATGCGAATATTTAAGATCGACAAGGTGCTCTCCGTGGAATTAACTCAAAATTCCTATCAGCTTCCGTCGGAGATGCAGTCGGCGCTTTTGTAGTTTAATTGTCGGGATGAGAAATTACAGTTCAAAAAGAGCGAGCAAGGGCAGGATAAAATTCAGGACGCCTTCTAATTTTAAAGTTATGAAGGCGGAGCAGTCTAAAAAATTCAAAGGAGCAAAAAATGCCCGGAGATATAAAGTTTCATAATTTAGAGGAAATTTTCAGCTTTGACGAGCTTATCGAAGAGCTTGTTTCGTACGTAAAAGATAAACCGGAGCGCGAGTATAAAATAGTTGTTGGAACCGATTCTCGCGCGGCAAAAGAGGTATTTTTTATAACTTCAGTGGCGATCGTGCGCGTCGGTAACGGCGGCAGATATTTTTGGACGCGCTCGGAGGAATTTTATGTCCCGACATTAAGAGATCGGATTTATAAAGAAACTATGCAGTCAATCGCGCTTACCCAGGAACTTCGTTCGAGAATTAAGGAAAAGATCGGCGAGGAATTTTTTTGGGACGGAAAAATTTCTGTGCACCTTGATGTGGGCAAGAACGGCCCCACAAAAGATTTGGTGGATGCGGTTGTTGGCATGGTAAAAGGCTATGGATTTGAAGCCGTGATAAAACCTTATTCTTATGGCGCTTTTGTATTGGCGGACCGGCATACGTAAATTTTCGTGCAGAAAATTTGAGTGGTTAGTAATTGGACCCCCGGCTGCCCATTGCGCATCAGTCCCCATAGCTCAATTGGATAGAGCGCAGCCCTCCGAAGGCTGAAATCCCCGTTCAAATCGGGGTGGGGGCACAAAAATAATTTTATGATCGGAATAGGAATAACTGGAACTATAGGATCGGGGAAGGGGACGGTTGTTGAATTTTTGAAGAAAAAAGGTTTTAAGCACTATTCTGCGCGAACTTTTATTCAAGAAGAAGTCAAAAAAAGAGGGCTTAGCATGAATTTGGAAAACGTTACCAAAACCGCCAATGATATTCGAAAAAAATTCGGTCGAGCGCATATTTTCGAAGAGCTTTTAAAGACAGCGGAGAAAGAAGGAGGAAATTTTGTAATCGAATCTTTGCGAAATCTTGGCGAAATCGCGGCACTTCGCAAAAGAGAAAATTTTTACGTTTTTGCGGTGGACGCTAATCTTGAAGATCGATATGAAAGATTAAAATTGCGAAACAGCGATTTGGACGATCTTTCTTTTGAAAAATTTAAAGAAATAGAGGAAGGACAAATGAACTCGTCTAATCCGCACAACCAAAATTTATCCGAATGTATGAAATCTGCCGATTATTTGTTTACAAACAACGGGACTCGCGAAGAGCTGGAAGATCAAGTTGCATCGGTTTTAAATGAAATAGTAAACAAGCGGGCTGTAGTATAGAGGTAGTACGCAAGGCTGGGGGTCTTGTAGCCGGGGTTCGATTCCCCGCAGCCCGACCGTTAAAGAAATCGAGTCTAAATTTTTTGTGGAAAATTTAGACGAGCCGAGAAAAATTTTAGTTTTTCAATAACGCTTTGGGCGATGATTTGTCACGCGAGATCGTAAAGAAGTAGTGCGATTATGGTGATTATTACTATGATTATAATCCAAAATCCCATTCTTGTTTTTCGTTCAGGCAAGACCTCCATTAGCTTTTGATTCAGAACGTCTCTCTTTTTGTATAGTTCAACTGAAAGAAAAAATAAGGCGATAAAAATATATAATAATGGAACCGCAATAAATATTCCTCCCCAAGGGCCGGCGATAGTTCCGCCTACGCCCCACCTGTGGTCCCAAATTTGCGGTATAGAGGTGAACCACTCAATTAGGTCGATTCCGGCGATAGTCGCTGATCCGTATATAAACCACTTAAGATAAGGAGTTCCTATTTTTTATTTGTCCATTCTGTTCGCAAAATAAAATGGAAAAACAATATTAACAATAAGTAATATAAAATAGAAAAAAAGTGAAAGCCATTCAATTCCCACATCATAGCTTCTATAGAATTCTATATAATAGGATCTTATAAAAAAAAGTATCGCATTTACAGTTAAAAAGCCAAGGATCGTTATTAAATATAATTTCTTTATTTTTTTTATCATGTTTTTAATTCTTTTTTAGATATCTCAATTTTTTCCGCGTGGTTTAATGTGTCGCGGGCAGGGGCGGGGTTTATTTTCTCTGTTTGATTTTGCGCCTCGGCAGAAATTTCTTCGGCTGTTATCCGAAAAGGAATCTCCTGCCGGATTTCCCCGCGGATGATTTTGTCGGAAATTATTTTTTCAACTTTGTTTTGAATATATCTTTGCATGGGTCTCGCGCCCATTGCTGGATCAAATCCGTTTTCTGAAACAATTTTAACGAGGTCTTCTCCTATTTCCAGAATATAATTTTGTTTTTTGAGCCGCGAAACAAGTCCATCGAGCATTTTTTTAGCTATTCCGGTTGTCGTATCTTTCCCAAGCGGGCGGAAGATGATTATAGAATCAAACCTGTTTAAGAGTTCCGGACTGTATATCCCGTTTTTCCGGACATAGGCCAGAATTTCGTCCTTCATTTTTGAAGAGTCCGCACCGCCAGCGACGAGCTCCGAGATCATTTCTGATCCGGCATTCGAAGTCGCGATGATAATCGTATTGCGCATATTTATTTTGCGCCCCAGATAATCGGAAAAAAAGCCTTCATCAAGAATTTGCAGGAATAAATTTCTTATTTTAAGATTTGATTTTTCAAATTCGTCGAGCAGAAGAACCGAATAAGGGCTTGAAAGCATTTTTGACGAAAGTATCCCGGGCGCGTTTTTTTCAAATGACCCGATCAGGCGCTCGATTGATTCTTCAGTCTGAAATTCCGACATATCGAGCCTGATCATTGCTTCTTCGTTTCCAAAATATGATTCAGATAATGCCTTGGCGGTTTCAGTTTTTCCAACGCCCGTAGGCCCAAGAAATAGAAAAGTTCCGATCGGTCTTTTCGGGTTTGTAATTCCAGAGCGAGAACGCTTTATTGATTCAGCAATCGCATCTGTCGCTTCTTTCTGCCCGATGACTCTTTTTTCCAAAAGAGCGTCAAGCGATAAAAGTTTAATTCTTTCTGCCGCGTCTATTCTTCCCAGAGGAATTTTGGTTATTTTCGATACGACTTCAGAAACAAATTCTTCATTTATAAGCGGGATTTTGGAGTTTATCGCGTCTTTTATACAGTTTTCCATTAAATTTACCGCGCGCTTAGGCAGAGCAGATCCGATTAGATATCTTTCTCCGGCCTCGGCGATTTCTCTGATTGATCCGGAAGTAAAAAATGCTCCTCCGCCGTATATGGCCTCAAAACGCGGCGCAAGATCTTTAAGAATTAAAATTAATTTATCTTCTCTTGGCTCTTCAATCTCGATTTTTTCAAAATATTTCATGAGATCCGTGCTCGCTTGCAAAGATTTTCTGAAAGCTCCTATTTCAGCCATTGCGAGCAGGTGAATGTTTGAGTTTTCAAAATATGTCGAAAATATTTCCAAAGGACTTACGCCCATAAGCGCGAGCGACTCGACGAATTCGGGAAAATTATCAATTACCAAAATAATATTTCCTGCCCGCACGGCTTCATTCAAAGTTTTTATTAAAATTTCTTCAACTCCGGCTTTTGATTTTCCGGAAGCGGTAATTGTATCGGAATGAAGTTCAAAAACTCTTTTATGTTCAAGTTCCGGGAAAACACTGCCTTCGTGAATCATGTTGATTAGCCCAAAAAGCAAGGCGTGTTTTCCCGCTCCGGTTTCGCCAACGATCAGAACGTTCGCGCCGGACTTTTTTAGGAGAGCGGATTCAAGTAAGCCGATTTCTCTTTCTCTTCCTATCAGTTCTTCTTTGCGGATTTTTGAAGGACGCAGTTCCTGGGCGAAATTTTCCAAAAAATAAGCTTCGCCGTAAGCCCAGTCTTTGGCAAGTCCCCCGACGCGAAAAAGATTTTCAATAAGCCACCAGCGCGATTTCATATCGGCCTCGTCAAGTTCTTCTTCTGCCCACATAGCGGCGCTTTGTAAGTCATGAGAGCTTATTTTTTTGAACGCAAGAAATTCGCGAAATAATTTATCGCAATTATAAAGAGCGGAAAACAAATCCGCGGAATTGATTCCTTTTTCGTCTTTGGTAATTTTTTCAAGTTCAAAAATAACTTCATCCGCGATTTTTAGATCCGACGCTTTTTTGCTGGTAAGCGCACGAAATTCTTCAGGATAAATTCCTGACCTTATCAGGATCAATTTTCCGATATCAGTTTTTAAAATGCCTGGCAGAAGATTTCTCTCCGATTCGTCTTTATTAAAAACGCATTCATGCCATATTTCAGAAGAGCGAAAATTCAGTCTTTTGGCAATGTTCTCGCTTGAAGGAAATCCGTTTTTACCGAGTGTTTTTGATCTGAAAAAAGCGTCCAGGGAGAAAATAAAAAGTCTAAAGGCGAGGAGGATAAAAAATAATCCGACCCATGCGTCACCGCGAAAAAGATAAATGAGGTTATTGAGTGCGCTGTTGTTTATTCCGTAATTTTTAGTAATTTCCGCGGAAAGATAACCAGCGGCGATAAAGACCAGAGTAAAAAAAAGACACACGGAGGTTACTTTGCCAAAGCGCCTTCTTTTGTTTGCGGAGAAAGAATTTTCTAGAGCAAGGGCGCTTAAAAATCTATTTTGGTTGAAATTAAAATCTGGTACCATTTAAAATGAAGTTCATAAAAAATAAAATCCGGCTACTAAGAGGGCCGCGATCAGGAGTGGAAGAAAAATCCATAGAGCGAGTGCTATAGGAATTGCGATGATAGTAAAAATATTTGCAACTCCACTGGCGAGCAGAATAATGGAGCGCAGTAAAAAACCGACAAGCCTTGTGATAAAATTTATGATCGCGCTTTCGAGGAAAGCTTCCATGTCAAATCCTTTTTTATATCTTTCCTGCATGCGGCGGTAAGGCGAGAAAAGAGTTTTTAGGAGAAGTTTTTGCGAGAAAAAATGATTTTCAAAACGCAGGAAATTTAACCCCAGAGCGGCTATATTTTTTATTCCCTCCCCATAATGCCAGAGGACGTAGTCTTTTAGAAACAAAGCAAAACCCATATTATTCATTATAGTTGAAATATGAGTTAAATTAGATAGAATAAAGTATTTCACCCGCCCATAGCTTAGGGGTAAAGCAGCGGACTCTTAATCCGTAGACCTTGGTTCGATTCCAAGTGGGCGGACACTTAATCAAAAAAGCGCGCAGGCGCTTTTTTGTAATTGTTTTGGGTATTTAAATATGCTATAAATTCAATGAATTTCGAGTTTTTTCAAATCTATCTAATACTGGGGGTGAAATATGCTATCTGAATTGGATTGTTCGCTTTGGTTTATCAGTGGCAGAGAAGTCTTTTTACGAGCAAGAAACGACATTAAACAAATAGTGTTGCAAGGAATTCCGGCCTCGCTCACTTTGGAATTGCCCAGGCTGAACACGGAAATCGCGCTCTGTTTCCCAGTTCCTTTTGTCACGCGCGTCTATGCGAAAAACTACGTGCGCCGTGGGTCATTTTCGAATGCCAAGCACTATTTTGTGGGCGAATACGACAGCTCAAGAGGTGATCTGTACCCCAAAAAGTGGACACAGGCACAGTTTTCTTTTGTTAGCATTAATAATTAACAAAAGAATATGAGAACATCATTTTCGAGCGAACAAATCGCGGAGCTAAAGCGAAATCCGTGTGTC
>Ga0209542_10001074_pt1 | contig 65161 bp, 79 predicted proteins | sample RifCSPhighO2_01_FD_184028 | JGI IMG/M metagenome (GOLD analysis project Ga0209542, IMG submission 184028) | Soil microbial communities from Rifle, Colorado - Rifle CSP2_plank highO2_0.1 (SPAdes) (version 2) | ecosystem: Environmental > Terrestrial > Deep subsurface > Rock core/Sediment ...
TTCAGGACAGCATTTTGTTCTTGACCAAAAAGCTGCAAAAATAATCCATGAAGATAAGATAAAAACATATATAGTTGGAGAGGATGTAAGAAATATAGACAAAATTCTTCAAGGTAAGAAGTTTATAGGAACTACAATCTGCGGCTAATAAGATCAAAAAGTCCTTGTGTTTTACCTTGGCTTAAAAGCCAAGGTTTGTTTAGGACTTTTGGATGCTCAAGGAACTACTACACCTTAAAAGGTGTGGTTTTCTGTCAAGTTCCTTGACATAACAAAAAACAACTTTGAGCTAATTGATTATGAAGACTGCAAGCCAATAATAAAAGCAAAAAAGAGATATCCAGAAAGATATAATAAAGTCACAAATCTGCCCCACTTCTGCACATAGAAGCTGAAGAAGAAATAATATTCAATAAAACCAAACATTTAAATACCATATTACTCATATAAGTAATATGTTACTCAATAATAAAGAAATGTGTATATTAGAAGAATTTGCACAAGATTATTCAAAAAAGATTTACGGCAGAGAGATAGCCAAAAAGCTAAAAATGAACCAAAAAACAGCTTCAAATATACTTACAAAGCTTGAAAAAGAAAATATTTTAAAATTCTCACAGGAAGGCAGAAACAAGTATTATTTTCTAAACAAATTTAATACAAACATCAAAGATATCCTGAAGATAATAGAAATAAACAAAAAAATAAATTTTATAAAAAAATATGGGAAAATAAAAGGGCTCTTTGAAGCATTGGAGAAGAGATGTGATGGAATACTTATTATATTTGGCAGTTATGCAAAGGGAACAAATACCGAAAAATCAGATATTGATATTTTTGTCATGGGGGAGATAGAAGAGATAAGGGACCTGGAAAATTTATATAATATTGAGATAAATTTAATTAAATCATCAAGAAATAAATTCGATAAAAACGAAAATATAATAAAAGAGATAATCGAAAACCATATAATCCTTAAAGGCATAGGCGAATTTATAGAATTAACATGGTAACAATCAAATGGTGCTGCAATCAAAAAGACGGAATAAAATTGATAGAATCAAATATAAATTTAGCGGATAGTTATATAAAAATGGCTGAAAATGCCATCGGAACAATGTCTAGAGAAAGAGAATTTAATTCGTTATTTGCAATATCTGCCTGTTACTATTCAATGTATTATTCTCTTTATGCAATTTTAATGAGAATAGGAGTCAAATGCGAGATTCATTCCTGCACATTGGAATTTATGAGGTCTTTTCTGGATAAATTTTATACTAAAGAAGAAATAAATATTATAAGCAAAGCATTCAGCGCTAGAAATACAGCACAATATTACGCAGACAAAATAATAGATGAAAAAACAAAGAGTTTAATTTTTTCGCAAGCTCCTTTCTTCTTAAATAAATCTAAAGAAATTCTCTCAAAATTAAATGAAAATCAGATAAATCTTATAAGAAAAAAGATTGGTGAAGCAATTAAATGACAATTATATCAACAACAAACATAGAACAAGCCAAAAATCTCATAAAAAACTCAAAAGAAAAACCACTTATAGTGAGAGCTCAAAACGATGAGTTTAATCGCAGGATTTTGGAATATGGAAGATTTGACATTTTGCTTTCTCCAGAGTCAGGAAAAAGGCAGAGAACACTAAGAAGCATAGAGTCTGGACTAAATAGCACTCTTGCAAAAATTGCAACTAAAAACAAAATCTCAATAGGAATGGATATTGATGAGATAAAAAACCTTGAAAAAGAAGAGAAAGCAAAGAAAATAGAGAGGATAAGGCAGAACATCAAAATTTGCAGAAAGGCGAAAACAAAACTTGCTCTTCTCAATTGCAAAGATGAAAAAAATGCACACTCTTTTTTAATTTCTCTTGGAGCTTCAACCCAGCAAGCCAAAGAAGCATTAACCTTTTAATACCTCGAGAAGTAAGATAAACATATGAAACAGGACAAGCAAAAGAGCGAAAACAAGATTGAGATAAATGAGCTAATAGAAAAACTTTCCCCATTGGAGATAAAGATAATCCCTTATTTAAAAGAACCTGTTGAAAAAATAGCTAAAAAAACAGGTCTTGATTCTGTCTCGGTCCTAAGAGCATTACGATTTCTGGAAAACAAGAACATAATAAAGCTTAAAACAATTTCAAAAACAATTGTAGAACTTGGTGTAAATGGAGTATATTACAAAAAAAATTCACTGCCAGAAAGAAAAGTTCTGGCAATTTTAGAGCAAAATAACCACCTGCCCTTGGAAGAAGCAAAGAAACTGTCAAAACTATCTGAAAATGAGTTCAAAGTTTCTCTTGGAGTTCTAAAAAACAAAGCACTAATAACATTATTTGGCGGAAAAATCTCGCTTAATGCAACAAGAGAAGAACTTTCTAAAAAATCGCTAGAGGAGCAACTCTTAGACCTCCTCCCAATAGAAAAAAACAAGCTCTCCCCAGAGCTTAATTATGCATTGGACAATCTCAGAAAAAGAAAAAATATTGTAGAAATAAAAGATAAATCAATCATAGAACTAGAACTTACACCAACTGGAAGAGAAATTGCGGGAAAAGAGATAAAATCAGACTTTCTAGAGGAAGTTACTCCAGAAATAATAAGAGATTGGACAAGAGGCAAAAAATTTAGAAGGTATGATATTTTGGCTCCTGTTCCCCAGATTAATGGCGGCAAAAAACATTTTGTAAATCAAGCTATAAATTATGGAAAGAAAATCTGGCTTGAGCTCGGATTCAAAGAGATGACAGGTCCTAAGATAGTTAGCTCATTCTGGAATTTTGATGCCCTATTTACAGCACAAGATCACCCGGTAAGAGAAATCCATGACACATTCTTTATAAAAGATGTAGAAGGCAATCTTCCAGCTAACAAAGAATTAATAAAAAGAGTAAAGGAAGCTCATGAATCTGGAGTCGGAAAAAGCAGGGGTTGGCACTATTCTTGGAATGAAAATGCAGCAAAGAAGGTCTTGATTAGAACACACACAACAGCTCTCTCTGCAATAACTCTCTCAAAGCTAAAAAAAGAGGATTTACCGGCAAAATATTTTGCGATAGGCAAATGTTTCAGAAACGAGACGGTTGATTGGAAGCACGGCTTTGAGTTTAACCAAACAGAGGGGATAGTAATTGACCCAAACGCAAACCTCATGCATTTAATTGGTTATTTAAAGGAATTCGCAAGAAAAATGGGATTCGATAAGATAAAAATTCAGCCCTCGTACTTCCCTTACACCGAGCCAAGTCTTGAAGGTTTGGTCTGGAACGAAGAAAGAAAAGAATGGGTAGAAGTTCTTGCAGCAGGCATTTTCCGCCCAGAAGTAACAATCCCTCTTCTTGGCACAGCAATCCCTGTTTTGGCGTGGGGTCCCGGTTTTGACAGATTAATGATGGCTGCCTATCAAATAGCAGATATGAGAGAATTATATTCAAACAACATTAAAAAATTAAGAAACGAACCAATCTGGAAAAAATAAAATGGCTACAATAAAAATATCAAAAGAAGAGTTGAAAAAACACATTAAACTGGATGACAGCATAATAGAGAAGATAAATATGTTCGGAACTCCAATAGAATCTATAAATGATGAGAGAATAGAACTTGAGATAATGCCAAACCGCCCAGACCTTCTCTCACCACAAGGGTTTATCAGAGCATTTAAGGCATTTATGGGAAAAGAGACAGGATTGAAAAAATATAGAGTCCACTCTCCTGAAAAAGACTTCAAGGTTAAGATATCAGATTCTGTTTCCGAAGTCAGACCATATACTGCATGTGCAATAGTCAAAAAACTCAAGCTGGATGATGAAAAGATAAGAAACTTAATAGAATTGCAGGAAAAATTACACACAACAGTTGGAAGAAACAGAAAGAAGGCAGCAATAGGAATTTACCCTCTTGAAAAAATAACTCTGCCCATAAGTTATGAAGCAAGAAAACCTGGCGAGATAAGATTTATCCCTCTTGAGGCTGAAAAGGAGATGACTGGCTCACAAATTCTTCAGCAGCACCCAACAGGAAAGGAGTTTGCAAAGCTTCTTGAAAATTACTCTACATTCCCAATCTTTGTTGATGCAAAAGGAAAAGTGCTTTCAATGCCGCCAATAATAAATAGCAATGAGATTGGCAAAGTTATTGAAACAACAAAAGAAGTTTTTATAGAATGTTCAGGTTCAACTCTTGAAGTTCTAAAGAAAATACTAAATATAATTGTAACAACGTTAGCTGAGATGGGTGGAGAAATTTACGCAATGGATTTGGAGTATGAGAAGAATAAAATAACAACTCCAGACCTAAAACCGGAAAAGCTGACCCTCTCTCTCGATAATACAAATAAATTATTAGGGTTGAGATTAAAAGAAAAAGATGTTGAAAAACTCCTTCCAAGAATGGGTTATGAATACTCAAAAGGAAAGGTGTTAGTTCCAGTCTGGAGAACAGATATTTTGCACGAAGTTGATATAATAGAAGATATAGCAATTGCATATGGATATGAAAATCTGGTTCCGGAGATGCCAGAAGTAGCAACAACAGGCGAGGAATCAAAAGAAAGCAAAATAAGCTCAAAGCTCTCCGAACTTTTAGTAGGGCTTGGATTAATAGAAACCTCTTCCTATCATCTAATAAAAGCGGACGAAGCTGAAAGAGCAAAACTTGAAGAAAATGAGAAGATAGAATTGGAAAATTCAAAAACAGAATATAAGATGCTTAGGCCAAATCTTCTAATTCCAGCACTAAGAACATTCGCAGAAAACAAAGACAATGAATATCCACAAAGAATCTTTGAGATAGGAACAACTTTTAGGAAAAACAAGATGAACAGCGCAGAAACAGGAATAAAAGAATCTGAACATCTAATTATTGCAACATCTCCCAGCAATTTCACAGACATGAAACAGATTTTAGATTACCTTACAAGAATGATTGACATCAAATACGAACTAAAAGAAGCAAAACACGAGCATTTGATAGAAGGAAGAACTGGAACAATCCTAATATATAACAAGCCAATAGGTTATATTGGAGAAGTCCACCCAGAATTTTTAAGAGAGTGGAATATTAAGATGCCCCTCTCAATAATAGAGATCTCGTTAGATGAAATCTTCAACAAATTCAAAGCATAACTACCCAAAATAACTCTTTTCCTTTGAAACAGAAGAAACTGGCTTCTGCATGTTTTTGATTATCCCCTTGAACGAGGGCTTAATAGAGCTCCAATCTCTTACAATCTTTTTTATCATCTCTGCTTCTTCTTTCTCTGAATAATCCACCTCCAATTCAAGAGAGGCAAAAACCAAATCTGACAAAACAGAGTAAATTTTTTCTATCCCTTTTTTGTCCTCGGTTCCCATTGATTTAATATAAGCAAAATACATTCTTGGTGCATTCATAGGATTAAGCAAAACTTCAACAAAACCTAAAGAATTAACAATCTTAGTCATCATGTTCTTCCTTATCGTCCTCAGCAGAAGTTCTTCGCCTTTTCTTATATTTTCTATCTCAAAATCAGCATTAAGCTCCGCAAAGCCAGGAAGTTTATATAAACCCTCAAAAGCAGCATATCGTTTTTTTAGTTCTTCAACTTTCATTTAGATAGTTCTCCTAATCATTTTATATACTTAACTAAAATCACAAAATCCTTGTATTAACCATTGGCTGAAGCCCATGGTTTGCTCAGATTTATCTGAAAGGATTTTGGGAGACAGAGACAAACTATACAATCATCTATGACTTAAAAGTCATAGTTTGTGCTCTGTATTAAAAACAGGAAACAGAAACGCTTTTAAACAATAAAAGGGGCAAAGAGACATGAGAACACTTGAGAGATATACATTAGTTAGTTTAGATGGTTTCGTGAATTTTTTAAACAGAAATTCTAAAGATAAAAGCACATTTAGAATAAAAGAACTGTCAAGAACAGTGCCTGCAGAGAATTTTATTCTTCAGGGATTCATTGATACAATACCTGGAGAAAGAAGAACACTCAATGTATACAAAGATAGTCCAGAAGGAATATCAAACGTTGTGGCAGGAATTGATACAGAATATGGAGAGTTATTGGAAGAAACAGGGCATTACGAATCGCTAAACATTAGATTCCAAAACAATCTGCGTCTTGGCACTGGCCCCATAATACCTCGCTCAGAAGTTAGAATTAGTGTTATTGAAAAAACATTGTATGACCCAAAAAATTTTAGAGAATTGTCCCTGCATAAGATTAATAGAAAGGACAGTGTAAGAAAGCAGTGGGGATTCCTGAGCTTTTGGAGCAAGAAAACAAACTTGGAAGAAACACTACCAACAATGTTATTTCTTGAGCAGCAACAAGATCCTTCCTGGAGAAGAATAGCATAAAGATAATTTATTTTATCTTGCTTTTAAATTTTTTAACAAATTCCGCAAACTTTCCAGCTTTTATTGCTTTTCTTGCATTTTTCATCAATTCCTGCAAATAATATAAGTTATGATAACTGGCAATCCTAAGACCAGCCCCTTCCTCTTGTAATAAGAGATGTCTTATGTAAGCACGAGAATAATTCTTGCAAACAAAACATTCGCAGTTTATGTCAATTGGATTTTTATCTTCCTTGAACCTGGCAGATTTTATGTTAATTCTTCCTTTAGATGTAAAAATAGCCCCTCTTCTTGCGTTCTGTGTTGGAAATCGCGAATCAAAAATATCACACCCCCTTGATATTGCCTCAAGAAGTTCAAGAGGGTCTCCTGCCCCCATGAGATAAACTGCTTTATCTTCTGGAATAACAGATTTCGCGGTCTCAATCATCTTATATTCTTCTTCTTTTGGTTCCCCAAGAGCCAAACCGCCAATAGAATATCCATCAAAATCAAGAGAGATTATTTCTTTTGCAGATAACTCCCGCAAATCTTTATGAATTCCACCTTGTATTATTCCAAAAAGAAGCTGCCTCTTATTTTTGTCTGTTTCTTCTTGCATCTTATCGTGATAAGCTTTGCACCTTTTGGCCCATTCATAAGTTTTTCTTACTGCTTCTGCAATGTCTTCCCTTGAATCTGAAATCAGAGGCATTGAATCAAGGCACATAGCAACATCGCTCCCCAAACTCAATTGAATTTCAATATCTTTTTCAGGAGTTACAAATGTTTTTTCATTTGTATAAGGATTTCTAAAACAAACTCCCCCATCTTTTGAATTGATATAAAGGTGAGGAGAATACATCTGGAATCCGCCAGAATCTGTAAAAATAATTCCATTGAATGACATAAATTTTGCAATTCCGCCCATTTTCTGGATAAGTTCTACTCCAGGGCGAAGAAAAAGAACAAATGCGTTTGAGATAATAGCTTTTGCCCCCATATCGCAAAGATCGCCAGAAGAAATATGTTTAACAGCAGTCTTTGTGGCAACTGGCATAAAGAAAGGAGTCTCAATCTTTCCAGACTTTGTAGAGAGTATGCCAACTCGCGCCTTTGTCTTTTTATCCCTATATCTTATAGAGAATACTTTTTCAGAGTTCTTAACCATCTAAAACCCAAAAATAAGCCATATAAAAAACCTATCCTTTATTAATACAGAAACCTTGCAAGCAGCATTATGAAAGAAAGTAAAGGAGGAATTATAGAAAGGGAGTATGAACTGATTAAAAAAGAGCTTAAGCTCCTGTCAGGCTTTGGCTATCCAAAACTTGCAGGCTTAATAATAGTAATTACTATATCATATTTTATTTTCAGCAATCCAATAGTTGTGGAATACATTCAATCTTTCAATAATTGGGGTTACCTTGGTGCAGTTGTAGGGGGATTGTTCTTTACATTTGGGTTTACGACTCCTTTTGCAATAGGTTTTTTTATCGCACTTAATCCGGAGAATATATGGCTGGCTGCAATAATCGGGGGATTCGGCGCAATGGTTGGGGATTTATTCATATTCAAGATAATAAAATTCTCTTTCATGGATGAATTTCAAAGACTAGAGAAAACAAAAACCATGAAAAAGATCTCAAAACTAATCGAAGATACTCTTGGGCATAAAATAAAAGTTTATTTAATGTATGCAGTTGCAGGCCTTATTATAGCTTCGCCCCTGCCAGATGAAGCTGGAATAATTCTTCTTGCAGGACTTACCAAAATAAAAGCAAGCATTTTGGCCCCAATCTCTCTTGCAATGAATACATTGGGGATACTTATTCTCCTCTTGATATAAAAAGCCTCTGCCGAGAATCGAACTCGGGACCTTTTCCTTACCAAGGAAACATTCCAACCACTGAACTACAGAGGCACAACCAAATCACACAAAAACCCTATAAAAATATAACTAAGGCAGCCAGTTCATATTTATAACAGCGCCTGTGACTGTTTTTGTGTTCTCAAAGATTTTAAAGAACCATCCATAATAACTTTTCATAAAACTATTAAATTCTGCAGAATTCCCAATATGAAAATTATTGTTGCTTATGACCATAAAAGCACCTGCGAGAAGAAACACAACCAAGAATATAACAACCTTCATATTTTTTCTAAGGAACAACACTAGAATTAATTCCCCAGTTCTGCTTTACAGCATATCCTCCTACTCCGCCGATATTGTTAAACAAGCTTCCAAGCCAGCTGAAATAAGTTTTTCCTAGACCCAATAACTCATCATAACTAGAGACGTTTATGCCGCTGCTAAGCCAGACATATATTATAGACCCAATAAACACCACAACTATCGCTGCAAGGGCCTTGTAAAATAAATGGTGCCTTATTTCCTTAATTTTCGTAAATATAATTAGCGCAACGAGCAAAACAAAACCGACCAATATAAGATTCATTATCTACCTCTTATTCAATCAAGCTCTCCCGTATATAAAAAGCTTTCCAGGATGTCAAAATTGCAAATGTTTAAAAGAAATCCAAATTATTCATAATTATAGCCCCATGGTCTAGCGGTCAATGACTCGGCCCTCTGGAGGCCGAAGCCCAGGTTCGAATCCTGGTGGGGCTATAAATACTAATCAGCGCAACAGCCAATTCTGTCATTTCTTGGCAGAGTGCCTTCTTCATATCTCCTGCTGAATTCTGCCACCTCTCTAGGACAGATAAATGTGAAATCCAATGGATAAAAATACAAAACAACCCACTTGCCTTTATAATCAGATAAAGAATACTCTTTAATTTCTTCATTCAAAACACCCTGCAGCTTAAAATCTGGCGAATGCTCTCTCACTTTAACCATTTTAAAACCTCAAAGAACTGACTTAAAAAGAACAAGCATAAAAAATATATATACTTTTTGGTATATTAAACTCAAGATGCTCTCTTTACACCATTGCCACCAAGATGCAAGGTATTGTATTTATGAGCAGTTGCTATCAGATTAGCCCTAGCTTTTGGAGTCACCGCTACGCAACTTATTTTTCCATCAAGACCGAGCCAAGCCCCTACAATAAGAGAACCCTTTTTATCAACAGAAGCAAACCTTATTGTTCCATAACCAAAAACATTATTACCATAAGTTATATCATCTAATTTATATTTATGATTGGAAAAACGACTTATCTCTCCACTATCTCTGTTATAATAAAAATTACCTGCAAAACATAGGCTTCTATTCCAACAACCTGCATTTCCATTCACACTCTCTCCACATAATTCTGCTTCCATAGATTCCCTTATTTTATCAAGATTCTTCTCTACAACTGCCTCATCAAACTCTCTCGGAGCCGCTACCCTTGCCTCTAGGTTTTCAAGTTCATAAAAAGGCGAACTTCCATTATATATCCAACGTTCATTTCTGTTAATAGCTGCCATGTTACTACTAGATAGTTAGTATATATAAATCTTTCGTCCAATGTCAGCACTATCTAAATAATGGACATTTATCTGCGAGAAACAAATGCTCGATACCTGTAGATAAACTTATAAATTAAAAAACCATGATAAAAACATGGCAGAAAAAGAAATAGGAGGCGTATCATCTTTCTTTAGCCACGTGGAAGTCGCGGCAATAAAGCTAGTTGGTAAGCTAAAAGTTGGAGACAGGATTCACATAAAAGGCCATACAACTGATTTTGAACAGCTAGTTGATAGCATGCAAATTGACAGAAAAGATGTAAAAGAAGCAAAAAAAGGAGACGAAATAGGAATAAAAGTTAATGACAGAGTAAGACCAAACGACAAAGTATTTCTTATTGCATAATCAAAGAAAGATGAAAGACAAAAACGCAGGCAAAAAGAGGGGCAATTTAGGTCCAAAACAAATATCCCTAATCCTGATTTTAATATTGGAAATTATGCTTGTTTTTGCAGTTTTAGATTACTTCGCGCACGCTCTAATTAATTTATCTCAAGTTCCAACATATTATTTTGGAGATGAAGCAATTTACGGAACAATATTGGGATTTTTTGTTTATCTGATAATAAGAAAAAACAGAATTTTACCTAAAAGTATTGTCTTTTCCGCAGTTATGGCTTTAGCTATTCAGGCAGCCTACATCATTCTCGGATATTCCTTAAACTTTGTCATTGCATTCTTTGTTATTGATTTTGCCCTTCTTTTACTAGTCTCTTATTTTGGATTTAAAATCAAGAAAATGTAATTACATACAAAATATTTTAAACTCTGGTCTCAAGGTAAATATATGGAAAACAAAAATGTAGGATGGTTAATTTTGGGAATCTCGGCAATTATAATAGGAATCATATTCCTTTTTAAATCCGCCTTGGAACAGATTAGCGCATCCAGCTGTTCTATGGAGGCTGCTCTCTGCCCAATGAATAAAACAATTGATCAGCAGACTTATCTTTCATTGGCAATAGTTGGAATTTTAGTTGTAATTGGTTTGGTTCTTATATTCTCAAAGCCCAAAGAAAAATTAGTGATAAAAAGGATAAAAGAAAAAGTAGAAATAAAAAGAAAGCCAATTGATTACACAAAATTGGATAAAGAAGAGAAACCAATAATAAAAGCCCTTGAAAAAGCCCAAGGAACAATGTTCCAGTCAGACCTTGTGGAAAAGACAGGATTTGACAAGGTTAAAGTTACAAGAATCCTTGACAGACTCGAAGGAAAACAGATTATAGAAAGAAAACGCAGAGGAATGACTAACGTAGTCGTATTGAAATAATTCCCAGAATATTAAAGAAAATTCTAGAAAGATAAATTAGGTCTTGCACTTTTTATTATGAAACTAGTTTCATACATGCGCTTAAATATAGTTTATTTCTTAGAAGTTTATGAAAAATGAAAAAAGCAAAATGAAAGGAGGAAACACCGACTACGAGATAATCATCCAATATGTTATAATTGGTATCTTAGCAATACTAATTGTATATAATGCTTCAAAGATTTACGGAGTTTCTGCTAATGCAGTTGCTGGAACAAGCCAAGGACAAACCCTTAGCTCATTTGAAGAATACTCATATGTTATACCTACAGGCACCCCAGAGATTTATGGAGAAGAGCTTGGAGTAAAATACGATGATGTTTCTACAAGCAACCCGAGTCTAGCTGATGAAACCATATCCAAGCTAAGTGCTTATGAAGACGAGACCCTAACCAGCGCACAAATGGAGAGATACATAAAGATAGGAAGCTCAATATCATGTGAATATTGCTGCGGGGCAAAGGCTCTTGTTTTCAGCAATGGAGAAAGAGCTTGTGGCTGCGCACATAGTTATGCCATGAGAGGTCTTGCAAAATATCTTTTAATAAAGCACTCTGATATGGCTGACTTGGAAATTCTAAACGAACTTGGAAAATGGAAAGTATTGTTCTTTCCAGGAGTTCACGAGAAGAAAGCATCTGTCTTAAAAGCAAACGGAATTGATGAAACAGATTATATCAATCTCGCATCTAATCTTTACAGAGGCGCAGAAAATCAGGCAACAACCAGTAGTTCAGGAGCAGGAAGCCAAATGGTCGGTGGATGCTAGAGGAAATTTTTATTTTTATTTCCCCTTTTAAGCATTTAATTAATATTTATTCCAATGAAATGTTGTGATATAAAAGATGAAAATCAAAAAGAAAGCACAAATGATGTTAATAGCATGGTAGAAATAAAGAAAAGTACTCTTTTGTGGATAGTTATAGGAATACTGTTGATAACAACAATATTCCTCACAATAAAAGCCTCGTCAATAGGCACAACTGGAGCAGCTACAACAATTGACACAACTGGCTGGACAGCAGACGAGCTAATGAATTATGAAATGCACGGAATAGTTCCTGCACGGGCATCTGCATCAAGTTCATCAAGCGCATCAGGAGTTAGCAGTCAGATGGTCGGGGGATGCTAGATGAGAAATCGCACTAAAAACATAAAAGGAGGGAAAAACTAATGGACAAAAAAACATTGATGTGGATTGTTATAGTTATAATGCTTTTAGCAGTATTATTCCTAACATTTAAAACATCTGGATTAATTGGTGCAAAGGCAACAGCTAATGCAGTTCAAACAGCTGCATCATCCGCATCTTCCCAGATGGTCGGGGGCTGCTGATAAGATTTTATCTTTCTTTTTTTTAAATCTTAAATTAAATAAAAACAACAGATAAAAAATAGAAATATGAACAAAACAACAAACAAAATTTGGAATAAATTAAAAATCACAAGCGCAACTCTGGTTGGAGCAATGTTGGCAATACCAGGAGCAACAGCTCACTGTCCACTATGCACCGGAGCAACAATCTTTGGAGTTGGTGTAACAAGGGCATGGCACTGGGACGATTCAATTGTTGGAATTTTTGTAGGAGCAATGATTGTCTCATCAGCCTTATGGTTAAACAATATCATGAAAAAGAGAAACATCGGTGGAAATAGCACATTAAGAATAGCAAGTCTTACACTTGCCACACTTATTCTAACAGCATTAAGCTTTTACTACGCAGGATTGATAGGACCTGCCAATGATTACAGAATTTTCGGAATAGAAAAGATAGTTTTTGGCACATTCTCTGGAGGGGTAATATCATTCGCAGCTTTTTGGATAAGCAATATCCTAAAAAAAAGAAATAATGGAAAAGTGCTCTTCAATTATCAAACAATGGCAATTACATTTGCTGCACTAATATTAAACTCCCTAATCTTTTGGGCAATATTCAGATGAAAACAGATAACTTTGTAAAATCAATTGAAGAAATAAAGGAAAAAAACAAGCTTGACATCTCTGCAGGAGAAGACTTAAGCATTGCTCTAATGAACATTGTAAGTTTAGAAGAGCACTCTTTCTTCAGCTATATAAAAACAAAAGATGAAAAATTCCTCAAAATATTGGAGATTTCGAGGGAATTAAGAAAAAGACTAATGCCCCTAATTGTAAACAAAGATGATTCAGAAGCCTGGTGCATGAGCAAGCATTTGCTAGCCTCAAGCATGAGATTATACGAAGTTGGAAACAGGCTCTTGCACGAAGGAAAAGAAAAAGACGCAAAAGCTATGTATACAGACTCCGCAGAGCTCTATGGTTTATTCTGGCAGATTAATTCAGGAACTAATTCTAAAAATTATAAAAGCAAAGAGATAAATGTCAAAGAAAGCGAGAAAGGGGGGATTTTCAGCTCAATAAAAAAATTGCTTGAATGTTGCAAAGAATGAGACATCACAATTATATCTGGATAGCAATAATTGCACTTTCTATAATCGGAGGTTTCATTCTGTTAAAGTCAGCCTACGCAAATCCCTATAATCTTCCAGATTATGCATTTACCAACCCAAAAATAAAAGAGGCTTATATATTCGCAAAGTTCAACATGGACAAATTAGATGGTCTCCCTTGCAACTGCGGATGTATGGAAGATGCAGGACATGCAGGAAGATTACATTCAAGAGGACTTATAGATTGCTTCATGAATGGAGATATAAACAATAAAGGAGAATGGGATTCCCATGCAAGCGGATGCGGTATGTGTTATGGAGATACTCTACAAGCAAAGGAGCTCTACGAAGAGGGAAAGACAAAGGAAGAAATCAAAACTATCTTAATTGAAAAATATTCCAAACAAACAATCAGCAACATGACGGTCTGGGATTCACATGATTAAAATTAAGCCAATCGTTTGGGGTATTCTTGCAACAATGGGAATTATATTATTTTATATTTCTGTTCTCTCAATTTTCTCAGGGTTCTCTTTCGCACTATCTCAGTTTAAGAGCTTGTGGATTTGGCTTTTGCCTCTTGCACTGGGGTTCGGGACTCAAATTGGGCTATTCATGTCAATAAAAAATAATGCCTGCGTGAGAAAAGATGTTGCAACATCTGGAACAATATCTGGAGGTTCAATGGTTGTCTGCTGCTCCCACTTCTTATTTAATTTCATTCCTATTTTAGGACTTCCAGTTCTAGGCAGCCTTCTAATGACTTACCAGAAAGTATTCTTCGGCATTGGAATTATTTCAAGTATTATCGGAATATTCATATTAATAAATCACAAAAATGAGATGTTAAATCATAAAAATAAGGTGAAAGGAGGAAAAAAACTAATGGACAAAAAAGTTCTGATATACGGAGCCCTGATTGCAATCGTCTTAATTTTAACACTTGCCAGTTTTGGTGTCATTAAATTTGGTTCCTCAAGCACGGCAGGTGCAAGCAGCAGTACCAGTATTAATGGAGATATGCCGGAAAAGTGCAAAGTCGGCGCAGGGTATAATCTACAATCTTGGAAAGAGCATCTCGGGCACCATGCAGAAACAAGAGAATGCCTACAATATTATAGCTAATAAGATTACAGATTATAAAAACATGAGACCGAAAAACAAAAACCATTAAATAGAGAAAACAACATAAAATATAATGGAAAAAACAAAAGATAATTCAATTGCAATAATTTTGATTATTTTAATAGCATTTATACTATTCTCTGGAATATTCGGATTTGGTGGTATGATGGGAGGATATGGTTACTCAATGATGGGCAGTTATTGGGGATTCTTTGGACAGATAACCATGATTCTAATCCTTGTGGCTCTTACACTCTTCATAATCTGGCTGGTTAAGCAATTACAAAAATAAACATGAAACTCGAAGATTTTGCCGTAATTACAGAAACAAATAAAGAATTTGAAGAGGTGGTTGTTTCAGTGCTAAAAGCAGTTGAGCAAAAAAGCTGGGTAGTTTTCAACGTTTATGATATCAGGGAGAGATTGGAAGCCAAGGGGTTTAAGCATGAACCTCTTAAGATTATAGAAATCTGCTCGGGAAAGCACGCTGACAGAATTCTAAATCAAGATGTCTTTATGTCCCTGTGCATGCCCTGCAAAATAAATATTATAAAGAAAAACAATAAAGTTCTCATTGCCAGCGCAAAACCTACTTTTGCCTCAGAAATTATGCCTGAGATTAAAAAACAGAATTTAGAAGACATTGAGCAAGAAATAAAAGAAATAATAAATAATTCAATATGAAAGGAGGAAATATAAAATGGATAAAACAATGATAATCTTGCTAATAATCCTGATTTTAGTAGCTGGAATATTCATAGGATTTCAGATAAGTTCTGGAGACTCAAGCACAGCTGCAACAGCCTACGCGGCAAATTCATTTCCCACTCAATACGGAGGGGGAGGCTGCGGATTAGGTTAGATAAATAATCAACAACAAAAAATGAAAGAACTGGAATGTGCAAGTTGCAATAAGAGATTTGAGAGTGTGGAAAGTTTAGAACAGCACAACTCAGCAAAACATGGAGCAACAGCCAAGAAAAATCCAATAAATTTCAGAAAATACATCGTATTCGCGCTAATTGGAGCAATTTTAATATTCTCTATCTTGGCAGTGAAAGCATACTACGATAAGCCAGGAGATTACAATGAATTCGCAAAATGCCTCACATCAAAAGGAGCCATAATTTACGGGAATGACTTTTGCTCATATACAAACAAACAGCTTAATTTCTTCGGGAAGTCAAAGTCCTATCTAAACTACATAAAATGCTTTGAAAATAAAGAGCTTTGCGACCAAAAAGAAATAAAACTTACCCCTACCTGGGAAATCGATGGAAAGATGTATACGCAAGTCCAGACATTTGAAACTCTCTCAGCCATAACCGGATGCAAAATATAATGATGAACATAGATAAAATACAATCAGATAAATTAATAAACATAAACAACTTAATAATAATATGAAAATAATATCTAGAATAAGCTTTATCATTGGAATTATGATTTTATCTGGCTTAATGCTTGCTTCTGCTGCAGACAACACAAGCTACCAGTATGGAATGATGGGCAGTAATGGACAATTTTATCCAGCCGGAGGTTATGGTGGAATGATGAACATGATGGCAGGATATGGAGGCTATGGTGGATACAGCTATGGTATGGTGTTTTTTGGATGGCTAACCTATATACTAACAATTATACTTATAGTTGCAGCTATATACTGGCTGATAAATACCGCAAACAGAAAGAACAGCAGATAATCTTGGGCGAAGAATAACATTTAAATAGTTGAGCAATCATTCAACTATATGAATTTAGAACCTGGCAATCTAGTCATACAATTCTTTTCAAGTCTTGCAGACAAAACAAGGCTTAAGATTGTCCTAAGTCTTGCAGAGAAGCCAAGAACAGTAAACGAGATCCACAACCATCTTGGCAAAAATAATCTAACTCTCTCGGCAATCTCCCATCAATTAAAGCATCTAAGTGACTTGAACATAGTTTCTTACGAAAAGAACGGAAAAGAGAAACTATTCTCCCTGTCAGAGAATATATGCTGGTGCATCTTAAAAGATGCATTCAGTCAGTTTGGCAGAAAAGTAAAGATAGAATGCAAAAAATGTGGAGAGAGCAGAAAATGAACTGTTGCGGGGGAGGCTCTCATAATGAACATCAAGAACAAAGCGCACCAAGCGGAAAGTCTTGGTTATTTTGGTTAATGTCATTAATAATTCTCGGCACACTCTTGATAAGCATATTTAGATAAAAATGAAAAAGGCAAAAATAGACATTGAAGGAATGCATTGCGCTTCATGTGCTTCTAATACTGAAAAGAGTCTGAAAAAAACAAAGGGAGTTATAAACGCATCAGTTAATATAATTGCAAAAAAAGGTTTTGTTGAGACAGAAAACGATGTAACTGAAGAAGACCTCAAAAATGCCGTAAAAAGAGCAGGATATAAAGCAGTTAAAATAGAATTTTACGACGATAAACAAATGATGCATGAAATGGACCACAGCATGGCAGAGCATGAAAAAATACAGCATGACGAACACAAGAATCATGACAATCACGATCATTCTGGCGTGATTGAAGATATTGAAATTAAAAAATGGAAAAACAGAACAATTGGAGCTTGGCTTTTTGCTTTTCCACTAGCTATCTTGACAATATCTGAAAGAATATTCGGATTTGCAATTTTTGAAGGAAGAATAAATACAATTGTATCGCTTGTCCTCGCATTTGCTCCAACATTTATATTCGGATTTGCAACGATTAGAGGCGGATTAAGAGGATTTTATACTTTTTACTTTAATATGGACACACTAATTGCTTTGGGAACATTTGTTGCATATCTTACAGGAATAGCTTCGTTCTTTATAGGAATTCAAGATTATTCTGGAGTCGGAGGCATGATTATGGCTTTCTTCCTCGCCGGCAAATACGTTGAAGCTTTAGCAAGAGGAAGAGCAAGCAGAGAGATAAAAAAACTTCTAGAGTTAGCAGCAAAGCAGGCAAGAATTGTAAAAGACGGTAAAGAAATAGATATACACATCTCTGAAATTCAAATAGGAGACATAATGATTGTTAAACCTGGAGAGAAAATACCAACAGATGGTCTTGTTACAAAAGGAGAAAGCGCAGTCGATGAGAGCATGGTAACTGGAGAAAGTTTGCCTGTTGAAAAGATAAAAAATAGCCCGGTCATTGGTGCTACAATTAACCAAGACGGCATTTTATATATAAGAGCAACAAAAGTCGGAAAAGACACTTTCTTGGCGCACATTATAAAATTAGTCGAAGAAGCACAAGGGACAAAAGTTCCTATTCAAGCTCTAGCAGATAAAGTAACAAATATATTTGTTCCGACTGTTCTAATCCTCTCATTATTAACATTTATAGGCTGGTATGTTTTCACATCAAACCTTAACAATTCCTTAACTTCTGCAATTTCTGTGCTTGTTATAGCCTGTCCATGCGCTCTTGGCTTAGCAGTTCCAACAACTTTAATGGTTGGTTCGGGCATGGGCGCACAACGCGGAATCCTCATCAGAAAAGGCGAGGCAATCCAAACAATGAAAAAAGTCAGTATGATAGTCTTAGACAAAACAGGCACAATAACAAAGGGAAAGCCAGAAGTTACAGATATTCATTCAATGGTAAAAGAGAGTTATCTCCTCGAGATAGCTGCAAGCATGGAGAAGTTAAGTGAACATCCTATTGCTAAGGCAATAGTCTCAAAAGCTCATCTAAAAAAATATAAAGAAGTAAAAGGATTTAAGATTCTTAGAGGAAGAGGCATAGAAGGAAAAATAGGCAAAAAAAGTATAATTATAGGCAATCGAACTCTAATAAATGAAAAAAACATCTCGCTGGAAGACCACGAAGACGCACTTACTCAATTTGAAAACGAAGGAAAAACCACAATGATAGTTAGTGAAGATAAGAAAATTCTTGGCATAATCGCAGTAGCAGATGCTGTAAAAGACGACTCTGTTTCTGCAATCTCTGAATTAAACAATATGGGAATCAGAACAATTATGATAACTGGAGATAACGAAAGAACTGCAAGAGCAATTGCAAAACAAGTCGGAATTAGCGAAGTTATCGCAAATGTTCTTCCAGAAGACAAGGCAAAAAAAGTTGAAGAGCTACAAAAAGAGGGAATGGTCGCTTTTGTAGGAGATGGAATAAATGATGCTCCAGCACTAAAGCAGAGCAACGTCGGAATCGCTATAGGCACAGGAACAGACATAGCAATAGAAGCAGGAGATATTGTTCTTGCAAAAGGCTCTCTGCAAGGAGTAACACAGGCAATAAACCTCTCAAAAGCAACATTCAAGAAGATAAAGCAAAACCTCTTTTGGGCATTTGCATATAACACAATAGCAATACCTGTAGCAATAGCAGGATTACTTCATCCAGTAATAGCTGAAATCGCAATGGCTCTCTCCTCAATCACAGTAGTCGGCAATGCTAATCTTCTCCGCAGGATTAAAATATAATCTTGTGGAAAGGTGACATGTTAGGAAAACTACGTTTTCATACATAATGAAAGGAGGAAAGATAAAAATAAAACAATGAAAGAAAAATTAAGCCCGAAAGTTGTAGCTCTGTCGCTTGCAGTTGTATCTGGAATATTATATATTGTCTGTGCTATTTTGTTAGCACTAACTCCAGCAGGAACACTTGCTCTTTTCAACAATCTGTTTCATGGAATTGACTTGACAAGCATAACTAAAACAAGCGTAACCTTTGGAAGCACATTAATTGGACTCATAGAAATAGTAGTATATGCTCTAATAACTGGCTGGCTATTTGCAAAAGTATATAATTATTTTTCAAGATAAAGTCAAATGAGAACCAGACATTTTAATTATTTAGATTAATATATAAGAAATGTAAACAAAATAGAGAAATAAAGATGAAAAGAATAAAGAAAGATTTACTAATTATCTTAGTCTGGCCTATCGTTGCATCTTTACTTTCGTTCATAATAAAAGCAGACGTTCTTATCTCTATGCTATTATTTTTTGCATTGCCTGCAGGATATCTCTCCTACTACAAAAAAGAACATATAAAAAAGATTGCATTATTTTCCCTTATAACCACAATACCGATAGCATTCATTGTAGACTATATAATGGAACATACGGGAGGATGGTTTCTCCCCTATTCTGTTTTTGGCTCTTTTAGATTATTGGGCTATGTCACAATAGAGCAATTTATCTGGCTGTTTCTATTTATTTACTTTGTAGCTATATTTTATGAGTATTTCCTTGATAAAGAATGTACTCCAAGATTATATCACCCAAAGATAAAATATTTGCTTAGCATACTAATCTTAATTTTAGGAACATTCTTTTTGATATATGCAATTAAACCGTCTCTTCTTCATATCAATTATTTCTACTTGAAATTTGGAATTATTGCATCACTGCTTCCAGTTGTTTTAATGCTATTTAAATTTCCAAGTCTATTTGATAAGATGTTAAAAACAGGCATATACTTCTCTTTTCTTTCTCTAATTTACGAGATAACGGCCCTCTCATTGGGGCAATGGACTTTTCCATCAGAAAATCAATTTATAGGATTTGTTCAGATATTAGGCACAAAATTTCCACTAGAAGAATTTCTGTTCTGGATAGTTCTTGGTTCAATAGCAACAATCTCGTACTATGAATTCTTTGACGATGATAGGAGATAAAATTCCATTGAGAATCTTTTTAAAGTGAAGATTTGAAAAACCGAACATTAAAGATTGTCCATAGACAATCTTTTAAACCTCTCTGATTATTTATAAATTGAAACTAGCCCCTGTAGTCTAGTGGTCAAGGACGAGGCCCTCTCGTATTGCCGAGATTAAAGTCGTTGAGACCGCAATCTCTGCCTTCTCTAAGGCAGGCATATCCATTTATTGCCTTAGAACGCAATAAGCGTTAATTCATGGCAATGGAGTACGGCCTAAACCCGGGTCCAAATCCCGGCGGGGGCATTAGATGAGATTGAAAATCTCATGCCACTGACGGCACTAAGAATTAAAATCAAGGCAAAGAAATTCTTTCAGCCGGCGGGGGCATTTCATATAAAAAGACTGCCTAAAATAAAACCGAATTATTAATCAAATCCTCAACTTCCCTTTCTGCCAGTCTCTTATTATCTGCATTGCAGCCCTATGCTCGTCTGCAATTCCACCTTTTAGCAGAAACTTTCTCCTAAGACCAATCTGAAGGATTATTTCATAGCTGTCCCATTTTTCATCAATTTCCAATCCATAAAAATCTTCAAGCGCTTTTTTATTGCTCATTAAGAACATCTTTATTATTTCAAAAGCCGCAAGCTCTGGATTTTTCAGGTCCTCTGGATTCTTTGCAGCAAGAATTCCGAGTTTTGTTTCATCGTCTTCATAAGGAAAAACTCCAGGAGAATCTAATATATGCATACTTCCTGCCCTTACAAATTGCACTCCTTTTGTAGTTCCTGCGATAGGAGAGATTATCGTCTTTGCCCTATGTGAAAGAGCATTTATTATTGCAGACTTACCTATATTTGGATAACCTACAACTCCAACTTTTGGATTTTCTATTCCTTTTCTTTTCGCGGTAGCCATTATAGCCCCCCTTAGTCTGGCAATCCCGATATTTCTAGGTCCTGAAACAAAAAAAGATTTCTGATACCTTTTTCTTAAAAATGCAAGATGCTCCTTAGAAACAAGGTCTATTTTATTAAAGACCAAAAATAGCTCTTTCTTGCTTCTAAGAACAAGACTTTCAAGATCCTCGTTTCTTGAAAGTTCTGGCATTCTAGCATCAAGTACAACTAGAACTATGTCTGCCTTGCCAATGATATCTTTTACAATTCTCCAATAAGTCATAAATCACAAAGACAAAACTCTCTTAAAAACCTTTATAGTCGAGATTTCGTAAGCTCTAAAGAGCTTTGCTCTTGGAGCCCAGAAGATTAAAAATCTTTGAGGAAATGAAACTTAAAGATTGCTTGAGCAATCTTTATAAACATACAAAAATTCAGAATTTTATGAAACGCTCAAGCAGAAGATGGAAAAAGAAAGGGCAGATGAGATGGAAATGGCAGCGAAAGCGACTTAAGAAAGAAAAGCATAGAAGAAAGATGCACAGAATGAGATCAGTATAAGAATAAAAAATTAGATTTATTTTATCGTCGGTTAATCTATCTTAGCATATTTTGGATAACAACAATATTTATACTTGAAATTTCGTAAGAAATGAAAGTTAAAGATTTGTGTAAATATAACACACAAATCTTTATAATCAATTTTTAACACAAAATTTAGCAGAGGATTCAAAAAGAGCATGAGCCAGACAGATATTTGGACAGAAAAATACAGACCTAGTAAATTTGAGGAAGTTGTAGGCCAGCACGAAATAATAAAAAGAATAAAATCTCTTGTACAGGCACTTAATATACCTCATTTTTTATTTGCAGGCCCTGCTGGAACAGGAAAATCTACTCTAGCGCTCATAGTAGTAAAGGAACTATTCGGACCAAGCTGGAAAGAAAATTATCTGGAGTTAAATGCATCAGATGAGAGAGGAATAGATGTAGTAAGACAGAAAGTAAAAGATTTTGCAAGAACAAAGGCAATAAAAAATGTCCCGTTCAAAGTAATTTTCCTTGATGAAGCAGACGCTCTTACAAAAGAAGCGCAGCAAGCCCTTAGAAGAACAATGGAGAATTATAGCAACACATGCAGGTTTATTCTCTCCTGCAATTACTCAAGTAGAATAATCGACCCCATCCAGTCAAGATGCGTCTCATTCAGATTCAAGATATTGGAGAAGAAAGATATCGCAGAGATAATAAAAAGAGTATCAGAAAAAGAGAACCTTAAAGTTTCACAGGATGCTTATGATTCTGTCTATGAATCAAGCGAAGGAGACTGCAGAAAAGCAATAAATCTTCTTCAGGCAACTGCTTCAATTGCAATGGACATAAATTCAGAGATGATTGAAATAATCGCCTCGTCAACAAAACCAACCGGAATCAAAGTCATTCTCGATTATGCGCTTGCAGGTGATTTCATTAATGCAAGAGACAAGCTTTTAGACGTAATGCTCAAGGAAAGCATAGCAGGAACAGAAGTTATAAAAGCAGTACAAAAAGAAATTTGGAATTTGCAGATAGAGCCAGAGTTAAAAGTCAGATTAACAGAAAAAACAGGAGAAACGGAATTTAGAATGACAGAAGGCTCTGACGAATTTGTCCAGCTTCAGGCTCTATTGGCTTCTTTCGTTCTTGCCGGACAAGGCAAAGCTACCTGAAAATGTACAAAAATCTCTCAGAAAAGTATATAGCAGAAAAATACGAAGATTTTCATGGGCAAGATGCAGCCATTATTGAAATTAAAAAATTTCTGGCTGAATTCCCAAAAAGAAGAGGAATTATTCTTCACGGTCCTGCTGGAACAGGAAAAACCTCGCTCGCTTTGGCAGCAGCAAAAGAAAATAATCTTGAGATTTTAGAATTAAACGCCTCAGACTTAAGAAACCGCCTTAAGCTCGAGCAGATCGTTAAACCAGCTACAGAACAGAAAAGCCTCTTCAAAGCTGGAAAGATTATACTGATGGATGAAGTAGATGGGGTTACTGGAACAGATATTGGTGGCATACCGGAACTAGTCAGATTAGTTACCATGACAAATTATCCATTAGTCATGACATGCAATGACGTCTGGCAGTCAAAATTATCTCCTCTAAGGGCAAAATGCAAGATTATAGAGATGAAAGCTCTATCAACTCTTTCTATATTGGAGATTTTAAAAAAAATTTCTGGAAAAGAAGGAATAAACAAAAACATTTCATTTCTTAGTCAAATTTCATTAAAATCGCAAGGAGATGTAAGAGCAGCTATAAATGACCTGCAATCATACGCTTATGACCACAATATAATAGTGGATGTCTCTGAAAAAAGAGATGTAGAAGAGAACATTTTTAACATTTTAAGAAAGTTATTCAAAGAGAGGGCGCCTTTTTTTGACCTTTTTGACAACACAAAGCTCTCTTTAGACGAGGTATTTCTCTGGATTGAAGAAAATATTCCAAGAGAATATAAAAACGAGGCCCTCGCAAATGCGTATTATGCCTTGGGAAAAGCAGATGTTTTCAGAGGAAGAATATACAGAGACCAGTCATGGAGATTTTTAATCTACCAGAATATTTTCCAGAGCGCAGGAATTGCATATGCAAAAAAAACACCAACACAAGGATTCACAAAATACGAAAATCCGAAGCGCATCCTTAAAATCTGGCTTCACAATCAGAAAATAGAAAAGAAAAAGACAATATCAAAAAAATATGCAAAGCTTGTTCATTGCTCGTTAAAAAGAGTCATGCGAGATTTTGATCTCATAAGACCTATTCTTAAAAAGCCCCTCGTCCAAGAGCAAATGCGGCTCTCTGACGAGGAAGTTGATTTTCTGAACAAGTAAAGAAGAAGATAAGATTATTAAGTCAATTGCAAACCAATTGTGAAGATTTATCTTTGTACACAAAATTAATCATTCTGACAGAGTCAACTAAATAAAGACCGTCTTGTTTCTCGGTATATTTGCTCACGCTATCAACCTCTCCAGCCAAGATTACATTCATAATATTATTCCTGTTTTGTAAGAAATACTTCAACTCTCTTGGTGTTGGTCCACTAGAAGAAGTGCTGTTCTTTTCTACTATGTTGAACATGGCAACAACACCCTCCCCTTCAATAATCTTTTTTAAATTAGAAATATCAATAGTGGCTTCTCCTATATCTAACCATTTATATTTTTTGCTAATAGATTTTTGCACGTCCTTATAAGAATACCCTGAAGACGAAGTCCACGAAGAAGTGCCAGAACTTGACGCCAAACCAGACTTATCAGAAGAATTAGCTGATGTTGAAGTTTCAGGAGCAGGAGATGATAATACACTATCAATATCAACAGTTGTCCCAGCTGGAAGACCATCAACTATCTTCATACTATCAGAAGGAGCAGTATATGAAGGCGCAGAAGGAATATCTCCTTCAAATTTTACAGCTTTTTCTGGGCACACCGAACTGCTTGGAGCTATTGTTCTTGTTCCATCTTTATTAATACATTCTTTGTTTTTACATCTTCCCCCAAGCCAGGCTATATTTGCTGACGTCCCATCAAGATTATAACATCTTTGACCAAGTATGGAAAAACCAGAAATGCCAGAATCTGATAATTTTGCTTTAAGATTAGAGAAGAAACCTGCTGAAACGAAAGAAGCAGAGATAATTGAAAATACAAGAACCCCTACAAAAATAAAAATAAAAAATACATTCATCTCTTTATTCATGAAAAAACAATATAAAAAGAGCTTAAATATTCTTCTAAAACTAATTTAATCCTACGCTTCCGCCAGCTCTGCATCGATTATTTTCTTAATGGTAGAATATGAAACTGCCCCCTCAACAAGTTTTCCATTTACAAGGAAAGCTGGAGTTCCACTAACTCCCGCAGATGTTGCTTTTGCAGATTCAATATCAAATTGACTATCATACTTCTTTGAATCCAAACACGAATTCAACTTTGTCATGTCAGCACCAAGGTCTTGAGCAAGAGTTTTCATCTTGCTTAAGTCTTCAACATCTGACTGATGAGCAAACGCAATATCATAAAACTGCCAGAATAATTCTTGCTCATTCAAGCACCATCCAACTAAACTAGCAGGTTTTCCTCCGCTATGCCCATAACTAAACATATAAGAAAATCTAACTTTGCCTGTCTGAACATAATCTTCCATAATTCCTGGAACTGCCGGCTCCCAGCTTGGATCGTTCTGCTTCATATACGAAACATACTGCTCACTCTGCCCTGAAGCTGCTGCGCAATACGGGCATGAAAAATCAGAAAATTCAATTACACTAACTTTAGCACTCAAATTTCCTATTGATGGACTATTTCCTATATCAACACTAACAGGTTCACTCTCGGTTTGTGCAGACTGACTATTAGTCAATGCTCCTGTTAAAGAAGCCTGTGGCTGAATTATATACTCCCCATCTTTTGTTAAATAGGCAACAGATTCCTGACCGCCAACTGAAAAGCTCGCTTCATAAAAACTTCCTTTGTCAGTTACCACTACATTTTCCAAAGTTATTCCTTGTGCACTTGCAAAAGATACAAGTCTCTGTGCAGCCACATCTTTGCTAACCGAACCACTGCTAAATCCGCTTTTCGCAAACACCAAAAAGATAACAATTAAAATCAAGAAGAATGTCGCAAGAATCCAAGGATTTTTCCTTATCCTCTGCAAAGAAAATAAGTCCTTTATTTCATTTCCGCGTACTTTTTCTTCCATAAACAGGCGAAGAAAAAGCTGTTTAAAAACCTTATTAAGTTACAAACCTAAGAAAATTAGGGCACAATAACTTTTAATAAACAAAAATTCATCTAAAAGCATGGCTTACGACATAATAATAGGAAGAGACCTCGCAGACAAAAAAAGATTTGGTGATAAAGGACTAATTTACATTGGAAAAGGATATGTCAAAATGGGAAATTACACTCCCCTTTCAAACAAGCTCTGGATGGACGTAGCAAGAAGCCATGTAGTATTAATCTGTGGCAAAAGAGGAACTGGAAAATCGTACTCCATCGGCGCAATCGCAGAAGAAATATCAAATCTCCCTCCAGAAACCGCCAAAAACATCGCGTCAATAATTTTTGATACAATGGGGATTTTCTGGACAATGAAATACAAAAACGAGAAAGACAGAGCTCTTCTAGATGAATGGGAATTAAAATCCAAAGCTCTTCCTGTAAAAGTTTTTGTTCCATTCGGAAAAGTTGAAGATTACAAAAACAAGAACATGCCGATTGATGCAACTTTCGCTCTTAAGTCATCAGAGCTGGAAGCAGAAGACTGGATTGGCGTTTTCAACCTTGAAATGACAAGCCTCGCAGGCACGCTCATAGAAAAGACAATTACAGAACTAAAAGAAAAAAATCCTGATTTTACTCTCAAAGATGTTCAGGACGAAATAGAAAAAGACCAAAAAGCAAACAAAGATACAAAAGATATCACACTATCTTTGTTTAAAGCAGCAGATACATGGGGGATTTTTTCAAAAACAGGAAATGGCACAGAGATAAAAGATTTGGTAAATGCGGGAATTACAACAATCTTAGACACTTCAGTTTATAGCTCAATCGGAGTTTTCAACGTGCGCGCCCTTGTAATAAGTATTGTCTGCAGAAAAATTTTCAAAACCAGAATGGATGCGAGGAAAAAGGAAGAAATAGAGGCTATCCAGCACGGACAGGAATATTTAGAATACAAATCACAAAGACAAGAGCCACTGGTCTGGTTCTTTGTTGATGAAATTCACGAGTTTTTGAGCAAAGACAAGCCAACGCCAGCAACAGATGCGTTGATACAATTATTAAGAGAGGGCAGGCAGCCAGGAATATCTCTTGTTATGGCCACCCAGCAACCGGGAAAATTACATCACGACGCCCTAACTCAGTCCGATATAGTTATCTCACATAGAGTTACCGCAAAACCCGATATAGATGCGTTAAATGAAATCATGCAGACATACCTTTTGGAAAGCATAAAACAACACATGGAAGAGCTCCCTGCATTAAAGGGATCTGCGATTCTTCTTGACGATAATTCAGAGAGGATTTATTCAATGCGTGTTCGCCCAAGATTTACATGGCACGGCGGAGAAGCTCCTGCTGCAGTGAGAGCAGAACTGCAGATATAAAACCTGCAGTTCTAGATTCTAAAAGTGTCTAAATAATAAATTTCTTCTTCAAGATCTGCCCAAAATCTGCCATTTTCATAAATCTCATTTCTAGGAGCAATATCAGAATTAACAAAATCTTCTTCTGTTTCTATAAATTCAGCAACTTCACTGCTTATTAAATCATCAATATTGGTCATCATCACGTAAGACAACGTTAGATTTATGCCCTTAAAAGGTTTATCATTAGGTCAGTTAAGAAGCTTTATATCTGCCCTGTATCTGTATTTGTATGCTCCAATATCTCCTGCTTTTTTAATCCCAAATAATCTAATTTTCTTTCCTGCTTTTTTTGATTCAGATTCAATTAACTTTCTCATTTCACTAACTTCATCTTCTTTATAAAAACCATAATAATGAATAACCCCATTCTTCTTAACTCTGGGAAAAGCAACATCTAAGAAAGAATCAGAAAGATTTGGGCGTGCCATTATAATCCTCTCAAACTTCTCTTTCATTTTCGGAAGTACTTTTCTAACATCTCCCTGAACAATTGAGACCTTGTCTGAAACTTTATTTCTTTTTACGTTTAATTCTGCATATCTTGAACACTCTCTTCCCAATTCAACAGATACAACTTTTCTCGCCCCAGAAAGCTTTGCAATTACAATCGCAAACGGAGCAACTCCTCCAAACAAAACAAGAACATTCTCTCCTTTTTTTACAAGTTTAGCAATTTCAAGCCTTTCAGAAGCTAGTCTTCCTGAAAAATAAGAGCTCTCAACATTAAATCTAAACTCGCACCCATTCTCTTTGTAAAGAGCTTCGAGATTTTTCTCTCCAGCTAAAAACCTTGTCTTAAGTGTTCTTAACCTGCCTGAAAACTTGCCAACCTTTTCAAGCACAGTTCTTACTCCTTTATGTTCTTTTAAAAATCTCTCTGCTTCTCTTTTCTTGTCTTTCTGCTTGTCCCCCCAGTCAAACTTCAAAATAACAATATTCCCTAGAACATCCTGTCCGCGCATTCCTTTCATCTCAAAAAGAACAAAAACGCGCTTAAATAATTATTGAAATGCTTCTCATCTCATCAGTCACAAAGTTTAAATATAAATTACAATACAACTTAGCATAAACAAAGAGGAAAATGGCAAACAAAACACTAGGATATATTCTTGCTGTCGCAGGAATTGTTATATTTTTGTTATCATACCCAGGAATAAGAGCAATGTTAAAAATCCCAATACCTGCGAATATAAGCGATACGTTTATGCTTATAGCAGGTGTAGCTCTTCTATTTATAGGAGCATTTATGGCATTCAGAAGAGCAGATGAGCCGCCAAAAGAAATTCCAATTTACGAGGGTACTGGCAAGGAGAGAAAACTAGTCGGCATCCAAAGAATCAGCAAGAAATAAATTATATCACAATTTTAAGAATTCCCTAAGATTTATTTAATACCTAATTGCTTCTTTATATCATTAATCTCTCCCAAAACTTCCTTGTCAGGATTTGAAATACTTTGCAATAAATCCAGTCTAACTTTTTGCGTATTTCTATGAGACCTATCTCCAAATTCAGAAAATTTTTTCAATTCGCTTAAAGCAAAATAATTATGAATTGACCTGTCAAATATAAATGCCAAAATTACTAAAATCATCCCAATCATATAAATCCATTGTGAAGCTGAAGAAACCTCGCCCCACCTAAATCCAAGCAGAACCAAAAATACTACTCCATAAACAGCCCAGCCAGCTCTTCTCCCAAATCCGCCCATTGGAGACTGATGCACAAAAAAGAAATAAATCAGAAAAGGCAGAAAAGTCGCAAGAGTTATTCCAAGAACACCATATGGCAGCAATATCCCGTTTATCAAATCATTCTCGGGAAGATATCTCAATGAGAGCAATGAAACTATAAGAGAAATAACAAAAATAATACCTTTTTTATTACCAAATAAACTGCTTTTCTGCAATATAAAAGAGATAATCATAATCAACAGAATAAAGAGAAGAACTTTCGCAAAGAGAAATTCATTTGAATAATATTGCCCAAAAAGCGCGGCAAATATCGGACCAAAAAATTCCTCGTAAAACCTCACAATGCTATCAGATATTGATCCCATTCCGAAATATGCTGCACTCGCAAAACCTGCAAATCCAATGACGCCTGCAACAGCAGACATCAGCATCCCCCTTAATTTATTCATAGTTCTTTTAAAACCGCCGACTTTAAAAACATTCTCCCCAACGAAATTCAAGATTACTATTACTTGCGACTAATAAAAAGAGGCAGAAAAACATTTAAATATAACCAAAAGCTAATTAAAAGCATGAAAAAAGAGTACAAATTACTGGCGTTCTTATTTCTAGGTTTGTTTGTAACTTCAATTCTCGCAATATCTTTTGTTAGCGCAGCAACTGTTGGAGAAGTTGGTGAGGATATTATTCAAAAATTATTTGGAACAACTCTGACTGGCGCAGGAGTATTTGATTTAGCTATAACCAAAATATTATTATTCATACTAATTACTCTCATTGTCTACACACTATCAGAATTCTTACCATTCGTGAAGAATAAATGGTATATTGAATGGCCAATTTCAATAATAATAGCTTATCTTGCAGTAATTTATATTGCGCCTGCAGAAATATATGCCTCACTGATTGGATGGGGGGCGTTCGCAGTAACAATAACCGTATTGATACCATTTGCCCTGATTATTGCATTAATCTATAAATCAAGCAGAGCTCCAACTACAGGCACGCTGTTTATAGCGAAATTTGTAGAGATTGTATTTGCCCTATATATAACATATAGAGTAGTTGCTTATGTAATTGCAAATTTGGGACAAGATCTGTTAATAACGAATGTAATTGTAATTTATGGAATAAGTTTAATTGCGATAATACTAATTTTAATATTTGATAAAAACATACGAAGCTTTTTAGTTAGGCAAGAAGTAAACAGTTTTATAAGCCAAGCAGATATGCTCTCAAAAGCAGAGATAACTGCTAAAGTGTCTGAACTTAATGACAGGATTATTGGGTCGATAAAAGTCCATGGATTGCCCACATCTCAGAATGGTCCGAATACGTTTGTAGATGCTCTGATTAATGCAAGAGACGCCTTGAATAAATACGCTTCACACGCCAAATAAAGCCGCGCATACCTTTTCCATAATTTTCATTTAATTAACTTTTTAAATATAAGACACCAAGAGATTTCATGAAAAGAGCAGGCCTGTTTGTTGCAGTTTTATTAATTTTCTCGTTAATTCCCCTTATCTACGCAGAAGGTGAAGCTCCCGGAGCTCCAGGCATAACTGAGATGCCTTTTGCCAACGAAACCCAGAAAGTCCAGCAGCAGTATGAGCAATACACCACAGCAGAGAACAAATCTGCTTATCTGGCTCAAGAATGGGGAAAGCTTATTGGAAAAGCAAAATTCATCGGTCCTATCCACAACTTTCTCTCCTCAAACCAGATAATCTTCAAGGTATTATTCAATTACCCGTATGAGCTCTCTTTCACATTCTTCTTTGTATTATTTATTTGGTTTATGTTCCTGTTCAAATCTGCCAAACTCATAAAATCATTTGGATTTATTAAAGAAGTTTTCTCGCTGCCTGTTGCACTCTTATTTGCAATAATCTTTGCTCAGATAAGTGTTTTTAATTTTATAGCAAAAGGAATTTCAAACATCTTGTTTTCAACTAATGCTTGGTGGGCTAGAATAATTATATTTATTCTTGCCTGTACAATAATAATCACTCTAAGCATTCTTTCAGACTATCTCTCAAGATATTTCAAAAGACAGGAAGAAAAGAAAAAGATAGCTGAATTAGAGCAAACAGCCAGAGAGTTTAAGGCAGAACAAAAAGGAATAAAGGAAGGACAAGCCATAGCTGGATAATTAAAGAGATATTGATTTAAGCTCTTTTTTCTTTTAATTTTTCCATTAGCGGTTTTATAGACAAATCCCGCCCCATCTGTTCAGAAACCTCAACACCAACTTTGTCTTTTACCATTTTTAATAATCTCATCCACCCCCAGCCAAGAACAATCAAGATAAGAGCGAGAAAAACAAACCAAACTGATGCCAATTTGCCTAAATTAACATTAAAACTCAAAAGAAATGTTGCCGACTCCCTTACTCCCCCAGATATTGATATCAAAAGAGAGATAACTATTGCGCCAATCCATGCTTTTGCTCCTGAAAAGAAAGGGACAAATTGAATTAAGCTAAGCACAACCAATAACATGAATATATACATAGCAATTAGAACAATAAGATAAGAAAGTGTTATATCTTCTCCCAAAGGAATACTAAAAATAAGTCTGATTGGTTGCACAAATGATTCAGGAAGAGTCACTTCCCCGAAATTTCTTGCAAATGATTCCTGCCCTATAGATAAGACAGATTCATCTTGAGCATGAGAAAAAGGCAATAGAAGACTCAATAAAAAAACGAATATCAACAAAACTATCAGCAACTTTCTCATAAGTTTATCAATATAAATGCGTTTAAATCACTTTCTAGAGATCTGCCTTCTGCATCCTTCTCAATAGGAAGAAACCAAAAACTATTCCCATAAGAACCAAAAATGCACCAAACCACGAAACTGTTCTTACTGGCAAATTTGCAATTGCGTTTCCAGTTAAGTTAGATGATAAAAAGAATAACCCAACAATTAAGAAAAGAATTGAAATTCCCAAAATCCCCCTCTCTATCCTCCCCTCCTTTTCAATCCTTCTCCTTGATTTTGAGAACTCCCTTGCCTTTTCAGCATAATCGTTATACATTCTAGCTACATCTTTTCTTTCTTTATCATGCAGCAAACTCTTACTCACTTCTTTGGCAGCTCGTTCCCACGAATTTGCAGCGCTCACAAAATAACTGCTCTTCCCTGTTAATCTGCCAAGATTCATCAAAGCAATAGCTTCGTCACGATAAGCCCTAAATAGTTCACTTTTGGCTTCAGGGCTGCTATCCCCAATATGCATACCCAAGACCGCCCTAGCTGCTCTCCACTTCCTCTCCCATCCCAATATCTCAAAATATGTTCTTAATCCCATATCAAACCATAAATCTTTAGATTTATAAATTATTACAATTGAAAGTTACAAAACTCTGTCTAAAAAAGAGTTCTCTGCTTGCCTTGTTCTTTTATCTCTCTTAGTTTATCAAACTGATTGTTTACTCTTTCTTCCGAGAATTCGTGCCTCTTTACAAGAATTTCCTTTATCTTTTCCTTGTCAAGTTTTGGAAATTCAACTTTTTCCAGAATTACATTTGGTTTCTTGAATATCTCAAACACATCTTTCCAGCTAAAATCAAGGCGCCCTTGTTCCTCAAGCTCCCCAAATATTTTAACAGGATATTTCTTTTCTTTAACAAGAGAAAGCGCTTTTTTTGGACCTATTCCCTTGACTCCGCCAGGATTAAAGTCAGTTCCAACCAAAATTGCAAGGGAAATAAGCTGATCCCCATCAATTCCTAAAGAATTCAGAACTTTCTCATATTCAATAATTTCAGGAGCAATATAAACATATCCTGTTCTTGTTCTTCTCTTTCTGGATAAAGTCAAATTCTGAATTAATCTTCTTCCACCCACGGCAATAGCGTCATAATCTTGAGAACCAACAGCAAAAGCCTGTCCTGATTTTACAAGTTCCGCGCACTGCATTTCTCCCTCTCCAGGAGCCTGAACAACTGCAATCCCCATTGCCTCAAGAAGCTCCTTGCTTTCAGCAACCATTGTACTGTCAACTTTTGTAAATCCGCGAGCATATTTGCCCATTGATTCAATGTCTTCATCTTCAACAGCTCTCTTGTATTTCTCTCTTGCAATCTCCTTTGCTTCCTGTCTAATCTCGTGCGTCTTCTCCTTTAATTTATGATACTCTCCGTCAAAAACATAAATTAATCTTATTCCCTCAGAAAGCAAAGCAATATTCCTGTAGAACAACCCTGAAAGATGAGAGGTAACTCTTCCTGAAGAATCCATAAGGGGCGTCCCATCAGACTGCCTTATAGAAGATAAAAACTGGTATATTGCGTTAAGAGCGTCAACAGCAATAACTTTTCCCTTTAGTTCCTTAAACTCAATCTCTTTTCTTGGAACAATATCCCCTATCTGCAAACCCATATTATCTGATTAGAATTCTAAGATATAAACTTAATTATTTCTATGAAGCAACCCTTGGAAAACGACCATTTTTCTCATTTCTTGCCTTATTATATGCACTTGCTACAAGGCCGTCTTCAGGAATATTTTTGAGTTCTATTTCCATGCATATTGACTCGTCTAAGTCATAAATTTCGTGTCTATCAGCGCCCAATGCTATCATTCCTCTTAACTTAGCAATTTGCGATAAAATATCGCTGTGTGATGTTCTCTCAGCAATTTCCAAGGAAGTTGGTCTGCAAGCCCAGTTATATGTCTGAGCATAAAGCCTTTCGGTTATTCTAAACAACTGGTTATCATTCAATCTGCTTATCGAAGTTCCACGAATATTATCATAATAACTCCTGACTAAAATCTCTTGAGATTTTCTGTCCATCTCATTAACAGAGTAATGTCCAAAGCGTTCAGCGATAGCTCTTGCTTTAACTATTTCGCCATCACTAGGTTCATGTTTTTCTCTAGCCATACATAAAAAAACAAATATCACTATTTAAACCTTACTATTTTGTGACTACTAGATAGTAACTTATACACCCTCTTTTGCAATAAAAACCTATAAAACTCCCCTTAAACTTGAAACAAAATGAAGGGATTTATTGTTTATTCAACTTACGAAATCATTGACGAAAGAACAACAGTTCAATTATTTGGAAGATTAGAAAACGGGCAGTCTTTTGTGACAATTAACAGCTTAAATCCATACTTTTTTGTCAAGGAATCCAACTTGAAGAACATAGAAAAATATCTGTCTAAATATAAAGTTGAAAAAACAGAACTGAAGAACTTTCATGGAGACAGAGTTGTTAAAATCTCCGCAGAAAATCACAGGGAACTGAACAAGTTAATTCAAAGCATTCACAAAATAGACAAATATGAATCAGACATAAAACCCCACACAAGATTCTTGATTGACAATGATATTCTCTCAACTCTTGAAATAGAAGGAGACTATGAAACATCAGAAAAAGCCGGCCGAATTTACAAAGAACCAAAATTAAGGCCAAGAGATGCAGAATTCAAGCCAAAACTAAAAGTAATTTCTCTGGATATAGAATCAAACAAGAAGCTCAACAATTTATTTTGCATAGGCCTCTCCGGAGATAGTTACAAGAAAGTATTTTTTGTTACAGATAAAAAGCTGGAAAATGGAATTTCTTGCAAAAATGAAGAAGAAGTCATATTAAAATTCAAAGATGAAATAATAAAACTAGACCCTGATATAATAATAGGTTGGAACGTCATAGACTTTGACTTAAAATATCTGGAGTCTCTGTTCAAAAAATACAAGATTCCGTTTGATATAGGAAGAACAAATTATCCGGCAAGACTAAGAATAGAAGAAAATTATATGCGCTCTTCTTCAGCAGACATTCCAGGCAGGCAAGTCTTGGACGGATTAAATCTAATAGGAGACCCATTCCTTCAGCAAGCTCCTTCAATGAGAAATGCTCAATTTGAATCTTACAGCTTGGAAGATGTTTCCCAAGTGATTTTAGGAAAAGGAAAGCTTATGAAGGGAGATAAGAGACACGAGGAGATAGAAAAATTGTATAAAAACAACACCCAGAAGAATCACCAGGCCCTTGCAGATTACAACTTAACTGATTGTCAATTAGTTTACGAAATCCTTGAGAAAACCAAGACAATTGAGTTAGCAACAGAACGTTCCGAACTTACCGGAATGCCTCTGGACAAGATAACTTCTTCAATTTTGGCATTTGACTCATTATACATAAGAGAAGCAAGAAAAAGAGGATTTGTATGCCCAACAACGCATTACGGAGACAGGGGGGAGAGAATAAAGGGGGGCTATGTATTCTCTTCAAAATCTGGAATATTTAATAACGTTTTAGTTCTTGATTTTAAATCCCTTTATCCCTCAATTCTTTGCACATTTAACATAGATCCTGCTGCCCACATAACTGAAAAAGAAGCGAAGAAAGAAAAGAATCCCATAGAATCCCCAAACCACGAATTTTTCAAAAATGAAGAAGGAATTCTACCGCATATTATCAGAAAATTACACACGGCGAGAGAAAAATACAAAAAAGAGAAAAATGAGCTTGCAAGTTATGCAATTAAAACAACCATGAACTCATTCTGGGGAGTTTTAGCAAGTCCAAGTTGCAGATTTTTCGACCTGAACATGGCCAATGCAATTACTGGATTTGCAAGATGGATTATCCAGAAAACCGCAGAGGAGATTGAAAAGAAAGGATACAAATTTATCTATATCGACACAGACTCATGTTTTATAGAAACAAATCTTGAAAAAGAGAAAGCGAATCAATTAGGAAAAGAGCTCCAGGACCAGATAAATAAATTCTACAAAGAGCACATAAAAAAGTTGTATGATAGAGATTCATACCTAGAACTTCAGTTTGACAAGCAATATCTCTCTATGATGATTCCACAGCTAAGAATGAAAAAAGGAGAGAAAGAACAAAAAGCAGCAAAAAAGAGATATGCAGGACTAGTTGAAAAAGATGGAAAAGAAGAGCTTGAGATAACAGGGCTTGAAGCAATAAGAGGAGACTGGACAGAAGCCGCAAGAGAATTCCAAAAAGAGCTCTTAATGAGGTTATTCAAAAAAGAGCAGATAGAGCCATTTATCAAATCATATGTAAAGAAGATAAGAGAAGGCAAGCTAGATGAAAAGCTAGTTTACAGAAAATCTCTAAGAAAATCAGTAGAAGAATACACAAAAACAACCCCACCTCACGTAAAAGCAGCAAGACTTCTCGATAAAATAGAATCAAAAGTTATAGAATATTATATAACAACAAAAGGCCCAGAGCCTCTGCAAAAACTTAAGCATAAAATAGATTATGACCATTATATAGAAAAGCAGATTGCCCCTATTGCCAATCAGATTCTTGCCCTTCAAAACAAGTCCCTTGAAGACATAGAGAAAAGCTCCAAGCAGGCTAAACTATTCTAAATGCTTCAATTCAGAATTTGATTTAAGATAAAGAGGATGTTTCGGCTCTTCTTGTTTAGTTAAACCGAAACATTCCATCTTCTCAATTAATTTTCTAACTTGGATGCCTCTATGCAAAAAAGCTGCATTATTCCCCCAGCAAGCAACTACTTTATCTGAATTTTTTGCATTTTCAAAAAGAAATTTATCTGTCTCTTTTCCTATTGGATCAACAGATTTTTTTAAATCTGAGGGAAAAGTAGTTCTAAAAGCAAAAATATTTCCAACAATAAGTCCCCCATAATTCCAGCGTTTTGCAAATGACATCATTCTGCTAACAGTTGGGTCGTTTTTCACTTCTGTAGCAGTAGAAGGATTTAATCCGATAAACATTATCTTTCCCTTTGTATCATCCCAAACTCTTTCTAAAACATATCTATATTTTTCGCAATCAGAGAAAATTGCATAATTCCTTGTCCCATCTTTCCATACAAACTCTCTCTTTATCATAAATAATAGAGAAAAGATAGTTTTATAAAAACCTTTCTGAACAAACAAAGTTTCTAAAAATCAATCCTTCGCATAAGTACTATTAACCGCCGTTTAAATCTCCAAAAACAAAAGATGCCGGCTGCAATCGGCGCTTCGCGCCTCACATTTTATTGAGGCTATTTTTTAGTTTTTCACTGCCCAGCAAAATTTCTTAAAAAACCGAGAAAAAAACAACAAAATCACAAAGAATAAAGGACAAAATCAGCGTCAAAAAACAAAATTAACTAAAGGTTCAGAAAAGCCAATTCGATTAGAAAATTAACTCACAAACTATTTACCAGAATTAACTAACTGCCCGCCAATAAAGCAAGAAACATCCATCATTTGCATTGTCCTATTTTGCAAGCTGACATTAACTGGTTTGCATCCCTCTGCATTCTGCATCATCTGAACCACAGCCGTTTGATAGCCATATTGAGCTCCTTGCTGAAATATAACCGCTTTCTCTGCCTCTCTGGACTGTTTATACTTGCTCACAGAAATATAAACAACTACACTCAAAAGCAAAATACCAAGCACAAATGCAATTATTGCCCATAAATTAATCTTCTTTTTAGCCATACGAATCATAAAAACAATCTATTTTTATACCTTGCTTTCTCCAACCAAAAACAAACATTTATATATAACTATATATATAAAGATATATGAATTTATATAATAAGAATGAAGTAATACACTATCCCAACTTGAAAACAGTTTTAATGATAGAGAGAATACTAAAAGAGGCAAATGTAATGATAGACCGCGAGGAATTGAAAAGAAGACTCCCCGTCAAAATAATGCATCAAACACTTAACATAATTCTCTCCTATCTTGAAGAAAAAGGAATGATAATCGATTCCCATAAAGGAATTCTCTGGATTTACAACCCGAGCCCAAAGCTAAAAAGAGCGCTGGAAAATGCTCGAGAAATATAAAAATGTTTAAAAACAGGAAGCTAATAGTCAAACTTTCTGAGAAGGCCAATGAAACATACGAACTCCTGCTGCAAAATGTTGAAAAAGAGGATAAAAAAGGAATTAATAGTTCATTTCATCAAACTCTTTTAAGATCAATTGAGAGAGCAATCAGTTCATTAAAGCAAAATCCATTCTCAGGAAATCAGGTTCCTAAAAGCTTAATCCCAGATAAATACAAAAGGTTATATGATTCTGAAAATATTTGGAGAATTGAGTTATCAGACTTCTGGAGACTAATTTATACTATACACGGCAATCAATTGGAGATAATTAGCTTTATTTTAGACATTTTTGACCACAAAGAATATAATAAAATCTTTGGATACAAATAGATAAGTTATATTTAAACATGAAGCTTTGTAAAAAGCGAATGTTAAAGATTGCAAAGTAATCTTTAAAACCCAGATATTCACCTTAATTATATGAGGCCGGAAATGAAACCCGCATTTAAAGAAAGAATGCAGAAGTTAATGCATGAAAAAGAAGACTTTGAAGCATTTGAAAAGATAGTCCATACAGGACCTAGAAACTTTGTTCGCTGCAACACCCTTAAAATATCGCCAAATAAACTTATAGAAAGACTTAACAAAAAATGGAAAGTCATACAGCCCTATCCTTCCAATCCTGAAATTATGTTAATAAATCAAAATTTAATGCCTGGAGAGCTTGGAAACTCAATAGAGCATCTTTTGGGATATTACTATGTCCAGGAAATATCAAGCATGCTTTCAGTTCTCGCCTTAAATCCGCAACCAGGAGAGTTTATTCTTGATTTAATGGCTTCTCCGGGCTCAAAAACATCTCAAATTGCAGCAAGAATGGAGAATAAAGGAACTTTAATTGCAAATGACCTCAAGCTAGATAGAGTTAAAATACTTTCAGCAACATTGGAAAGAAACGGGGTTTCAAATACAATTATAACACAGAAAGATGCTGTGGCTTTCTGTTCAAATATAGCAAAATCGCAGTTTAGATTTGATAAAATTCTTCTTGATGCAACCTGCTCCGGAGAAGGCACATTAAGAAGCTCTCCCAAAACATTTTTAATGTGGAACGAGAAGATAATCAAAAAACTATCAAGAATGCAGAAAAAATTCATTGCATTTGCCCTGAAATGCCTTAAGGCTGGAGGTACTATTATCTATTCAACCTGCACACATGCTCCAGAAGAAAATGAAGAAATCATAGATTTTGCACTAAAGAACTTCCCGGTAAAAGTTGAGCAAATTTCTCTCCCTCTGAAATGCAGGCAAGGCATAACAGAATGGGATAACAAATCTTACAGTCAAGAAGTAAGAAAAGCTTGTAGAATTTACCCCCAAGACAATGACAGCGAGGGTTTTTTTGTCTGCAAGATGACTTTGCTTGAGGATATAAAATGACCACATACACATTCATAAAATCATCTGAAAAAAATAGGATAATAGAAGAGCTAAACGAGCAGTTTGGAATAACAAACATCCCATATTTGCTTATAGAATCTGGTAAAGAAAAGATAAGGGCATTTTCTGGAAGTCTAAGCAAGGAAGAAATAATAAAAGCGGGTGAGTTGGCAAAAGTTGAAGGTGTCGGAATATATTTCTTGAAAAAAGAAGAAACCGGTCTGCGTTTATCTTTTGAAGCCCTCATGCTTTTAAAAGAACAGATAACAAAAAATGTTTTGGATATTGATGAAAGCCAGATGAATTTGTGGATCAGAGGCAATGACTTGGAAGCGAATATTCCTCAGGGAGTTTATGCAATCAGATTCAACGGAGACTTTTTTGGATGTGGCAAATCAAACGGAACAAAGCTATTCAATTATGTTCCAAAAGAGCGAAGAATTAAAAAACCATTAAATTAACCAATTATCATACAACATGACTGAAAAACAATATGGCGGAGTAACAGGACGAGGCACAGATAATGTAACCAAAGCTCACCAAATGAATAATGTACCTCTCTCAAAACCAAAAGAAGTGTCTGTTAATTCTAAATCACAAAAAGAATCAAAATCAGAGGGCAAAGACTATGAAAAATTCATCAAAGCTGGCAAGATATCCTCCGAAGTTAAAAAGTATGCAAGAACATTCATAAAAAAAGACATTTTTCTTCTTGAGATAGCTGAAAAAATAGAATCAAAGATAATTGAGATGGGAGCAAAAATTGCTTTCCCTACCAATCTCTCAATTGATGAAATAGCAGCCCACGACACCCCATCATTCAATGATACAAGAAAAGCACAGGGTTTGCTAAAAGTGGATATTGGAGTGCAGATAGACGGATGTGTAGCAGACAGCGCGTTTTCAATGGACCTGGAAAATTCAGAGGAGAACAAAAAACTTATACAAGCTGCAGAAAAAGCAGTCGAGGAAGGATGCAAAACAATAAACGCTGGTGTAAAAATAAGAAATATAGGAGCAGCAATAGAAAAAGCGATAAAATCTCTTGGTTTCACACCAATTCAAAACCTCTCTGGACATTCTATAGAACCTTATACCCTTCATGCAGGAATCACAATTCCAAATGTAGACAATTCGCAGGAAAAAACAATAGAAGAAGGAGTTTATGCAATTGAGCCATTTTCAACAAACGGGCTTGGAAGAGTAAAAGACGGAAAGCCCTCTGGAATTTACAGGCTTGAGAGAGATGGTCATGTAAGAGACGATTTCTCAAGGGAAGTTCTGGCTTTTATCTATGAGAACTATAAAACCCTTCCATTTTGCTCAAGATGGATATACAAAAAATTCGGCTCACGCGGTTTGTTAGCTCTAAAAAGAATTGAAGATGTAGGAATCTTGCACAACTATCCAAGGCTTATGGAAGCAGGCAACGGAAAAGTAGCACAGGCAGAAGAAACTACATTGTTAGCAAAAGATAAGAAAATAATTACAACTCTCTAATTATCTCTTTCTTGGAGCAGTTAGATAATAAATTCCAATGGCAATTCCAAGAAGCAATATCCCGCCAATCAAGAGTATAATAGTCAAGCTATAATCGAGCTTTTTCTCTTTTGGAGCAAGCTTCTCCAGCTCATAAGTCACATTAACAGACATAATTTGGCTTGTTGGTTCGCACAATAAACCAGAGATTCTCTTCAAATAAACTTTTGCTCTCTCTGTACTCGTGCTCTCAACTCTGAAAGTGATATCATTCACAAGGTCTGAATCCAAATCTATCTCTTCGCTTCTGCCTTCTTTAAGAGTAAATGTATATGCACCCGGATTTAGAGAGAAAGTTGCTTCATTTGCATTACTATCAACATCTGTTAATTTTATGAAATACGGAGCTCCGCACAAAATAAGCCTTAATCTATCGTTTGTATTAAGAGAAATAGAAACTCCTCTTATCAAATCGCTCTCTGTAACATTTTTAATTTTGCTTGCACTGCTTTCTTCCTCTTCTTCAGGAGTGCTTACTGGACCTCCAACACCTATAACGCCTGTTCCATTTCCGCTGACTGTTATATTTCTTGTTTCAGTGCTGTTAGAATTTCCAAATGAGTCTGAAGCAGTTGCATTGAAATAATATGTCCCATTTGCAAGATTTAAGAGATTTACGTAAAATGGAGAAAATGCAGAGCTAGTAGAAAATACAAGAGAGTTTGTTGCATTGTAAAGATTTATTGTTATAGTTGAGAGGTCACTATCTATCGCAGTTACATTGATGAAAATATCGCTTCTGTTCAACGAACTTCCAGATACTTCTGTTGGAGAAACAAATTGTATCTGTGGAGGCAAGTTTATTACATCAATTCTAACTGTCTCCGAGTCAAACCCGAAGCTGTCATTTAGAGAGAATGTTACATTATAGCTTCCTGTTTGGGAAAGCAAGGTCTGCCAAGAAAAGGTCTTTGTTAGAGCATTAAATGTTGCTCCGCCCGGCAACCCTGAAGCTGAATAAGTCAAAGACTCATTCTCATAATCATAACCGCTTACATTGAATGTTAAAAGCTCTCCAGCATTAACAACTTTGTTTCCTATTGCATTTAATATTGGAGGACTATTCTGAAAACCAACATTTATTGTTTGTGAGGATGTCTCTCCGCCAGCATAATCAGATGCAACAGCATAATAACTCCTTGTTCCAGGAGATGTATGCACAGCAACAAAAACAGCTGTTGAAGTTGAAACCTCTTTAACTTTAACTCCGTCTTCAAATATTGAAACTCTTGAGATTCCAGAGCCGCTTAAGTCAACTGCAACTGCAATTATTGTAGATGTAAAGTTTGCAGGATTAGGCGTGGCGCTTATTGATACAACAGGAGGCAAAGATAAAGCGCTTGTAACAGAAGCAAAAACAGCAAAAGCTAAAATAGCCAATGCCCCCAGGGCTGCAATTCCAAATATTTTTTTGTTGTTCATTTTAATGTTTAACCTCAATGCCAAATCCTACTATATTATCATCTCCGAGATTATCATTATTTTTCTCTCCAAAAGCATAAGCTGATACTTTCTCCCCAAGCTGAAGTCTGACATTTGCGAGAGCTTTTCTCGCCTCTAGCTCTTTCTCAAATCCACCAGCAACTTTTAATCTTGAGTCAAAAGCAGAGAAGCCGGCTGCAATTCTATACTTTCCCTTTCCTGCCTCTCCATAAGCCCCAAATCCACCCTCTTTTAAAAGTGCATCATACAAATCCAAAGTTCTCTGCTCATCCAATCTTCCTTCAGAGAATAAATCATTATATTCTGCCACCTTTAATATATTTTCAGAACCATTTCCGCCTGCAGAAAATGCAAACCTAGCTTTATTTTCTCCGCCCTCTCTTCCATATCCGACTCCAAAAGATAGTGGTACATCCTTAAGGTATCTGCATAAAGAAACATGCGCAGCTCCTTCTGTTCTCTGATTTGAAGGAACCCAGCCGCCAATATTCTTAAGAGCAAGAACTCTCCACCCTAATCCGCGATTATCTCCTCCAACATAACCTCCAATAGAGCCTGCAGTAAATGTCTTTTCCTCATCCATTATATCTACCCCATTAGCGACAACATCTGTTTTAACAGAAATATCTTCTAGCTTTCCAATGAATCCGCCATAGGTTTTATCAGAGAAAAAGCCCAAATCTCCAGTCAATGCTTTAATATTGGCTTTTGTATGAGTGTTTACTATGCTCTGAACATATGTTGTCGGTATTTCTGGATTATTTGGAAACTCAACCATAACATCTTCTACATTCTTATTTTTTATTTCTTCTCTCTCATTTGAAGCCTTCAATAAGAAAGCTCTCGTTTTATCCCTATTGAAAAAGCCAAGTCCAACAGATTCTGCCTCTCTCAAAGAACTTTGTCTCCAATCTGAATTATCTGTTATTCTAGACAAGACTGCTCCATTATCCTCTCTAACAGATAAAGAACTTCCATTAAAATCTGCTACAGACCTGCCAAGAGTTATATCAACTGCCAAATTTCCGGTTAAGACATTTAAAGAGCCGCCTGTAACATAGCCGCTAGCATCTCCGCTCCTTGTCGCAAAGAAAGGATTTACTCTCCACTCAACCTTGGATTTTTTTTCTTCTGGCTTTGGTTCCTCAAATCTTGGAAATGGTGCTCCCACCGGTTTCTCCTGCTTTCCCTCTCTCATTTCTTTCTCTAATTCATCTATCTTCTGAAGAATAGTAGAATATACTGCCTTGTTTCCTGATACCACTTCAACCATTAAATCTTCTATTCCCCCAAGTCTAGAATTATATTCTTCCCCGCTCTTCTTCATACTCTCTTCCAATCCCCCTATTCTCTGGCGAAGTTTATCTATAGAGTCATTAAAATTCTTGCTAGCTTCATCCTGCTCTATCTTGTAACTTTCAACTTTTTTCTCAAGATTATATTCAATAGTCTTTATTCTCTTATCTGTCTCATTAAGTCTATTCTCAAGACCTTGCGGCGTTTTGCTCTCATTACCTCCTTTATTTGCCCTGTTTGCCATATAATTATAAGAAGCAAGAGCAAGAGCAGCAGCAACACCAACACCAAAAACATATCCGCAAATTTTCTGAGTAAGAGACTTTTTATTTTCTTTTCCAGTTTCTAAATTGCCAACTCTCTTATCAATACCACTATCACCATTAATCTGCACATCAACACGACGAAGGTTCTCATAAAAACCCCCATTTCCATAAATTCCCCCATTGAAAACGCCATCCTCACCTTTAATTCCATCTACTTTCCCCCCAATATTATTATTTATCGCATCTTGCTCTGACTTTGCCTCGTTAAATCTTTTTTCAACATCTTGAATTAGTGCCTTGTCTCTATTTTCAGATTCCTCTGACTTTTCCTCAATTTGCCTTACAACTCTGACTTCAGCACTCTCTATGTTCTCAGCAATTCCACGCTTTGCCTCTTTCAAATCTTCCTCAAATCCGGAAAACATCTTGGCAACATATTTCCTCATATTCTCACCCATGTGTTTTGATGTAAACTTTTGTGCATTCAAATCTCTTCCCAACTCACCATATTTTCTCTCAAAATCATGAACATTCATAATTAAACCAGTATATCTCCCAGAAACCTCGCCATATTTTTTAGCTAAATCTTTATTATTGCTCTCTCTTTTATCATCATATCCTTCAATTCTAGAACCCAAATCTTTAACACTCTCGCCTATCTCTTCAATCTTATTATCAAACCCTTTGTTTATCTCTCTCTGATTAACTCTTGGTGTTTTAGACTTTCTAGAAGGTTTTTCAACTGGAGCAGGTTCTACAGGGCTGATTGGCTCTCCCTGGCCTTCATGTTTATCTTTATTTTTGTCGTCTTCTGCCATTTTGACCACTAAATTGTAGAAACCGCAAGAAAAGATTATATTTAAATCTTTCTAAAGTGTTGTAATTATAGAATAGTAATATTGTTGCACTTTTATCCTGTATAAATAGGACCGTTCAGTTCCATTCCAGATTTTGCACTTCTTATATAATATTCCTCAATCTTCTTGTATCTTTTAGCTGTCTCTGTTGAAACAGAAGGCCTAATTTTTGAAAATGCCTCTTCAAAATCTCTCTTTGTAACGCTCTTTGATTTTATATCTCTTCTAAGAGCAGTCATTGCAGCTTCTCTCACAAAACTCTCCAAATCTGCTCCGACAAATCCTTCTGTAAGTTTAACAAACTCATCAAGATTAACATCTTGGGTAATAGGAACATTTTTTGTATGAACCTCAAATATTTTTTTCCTGCTCTCGGTATCTGGAACATCAACAAGAATTATTCTGTCAAATCTTCCAGGACGAAGAAGTGCAGGGTCTAATATATCTGGTCTGTTTGTCGCTCCAATTACAGTAACATCTTCCAAGCCTTCAAGCCCGTCCATTTCTGCAAGAAGTTGATTAAGAACCCTCTCTGTAACTTTTGTGCCCATCTCCATTCCCCTTCTTGAAGCTAGTGCGTCAATCTCGTCAAAAAATATAATGCACGGGCTTACCTGTCTTGCTCTCTCAAATACTTTTCTTATTCCTTCTTCAGATTTTCCAACCCACATTGAAAGTAATGAAGGTCCTTTAATGTGTATGAAATTAGCTTCGCTCTCTTTTGCAACAGCTTTAGCAAGAAGTGTCTTTCCTGTTCCTGGAGGACCGTAGAGTAATATTCCTCTTGGCGGCCTTATTCCAACATTCTTAAATGATTCTGGATTTTTAATTGGCCACTCAACAGCCTCAATTAGTGCTTGCTTTGTTCCATCCAATCCGCCAATATCACCCCATCCTATTGTGGGCGCTTCAACAAGAACTTCTCTCATAGCACTAGGTCTTACAACTTTAAGTGCATCCCCAAAATCTTCTGCATCAATAACAATTTTATCAAGAACTTCCCGCGGTATTGCTTTATCCCCCTCAAGATCAAGCTCTGGAGCTATCTTTCTAAGAACAATCATTGCAGCTTCTTTTGTCAGGGCGCTTAAATCTGCTCCTACAAAACCATGTGTTTTACCTGCAAAAAACTCAAGATTTACATTTTTCTTCAAAGGCATATTTCTAGTATGAATTTTCAGGACGCTTAATCTTCCTTGTTTGTCAGGAACTGAAATCTCAACCTCTCTGTCAAATCTTCCTGGCCTTCTCAACGCAGGGTCAAGTGAATTTATCCTGTTTGTTGCACCAATAACAATAACTCTCCCTCTTGAATTTAATCCATCCATCATTGTCAAGAGCTGTGAAACAACTCTTCTCTCAACCTCCCCCTGAACTTCCTCTCTTTTTGGAGCAATTGCGTCAATCTCGTCTATAAAAATAATTGATGGAGCATTCTTTTCAGCATCGTCAAAAATATCCCTTATCTTTTTCTCACTCTCTCCATAAAATTTGCTCATAATTTCCGGGCCGTTCAACAGAATAAAATTAGCCTCGGTTTCGTTTGCAACAGCTTTAGCAAGAAGTGTCTTTCCTGTTCCTGGAGGCCCATGCAATAAAACTCCTTTTGGCGGCTCAATTCCCAGCTTGTCAAAAATCTCAGGATGTTTCAAAGGCAATTCTACCATTTCCCTTATTTTCTTAACTTCATCTGTCAATCCCCCAATATCTTCGTAAGTAACATCAGGAACATGCTCTTCTGTCAATTCAACTGCCTTTGAATTAACTTGAACATCAGTCCCTTCTCCGATTATGCACGTCTGCCCAGGAGTTGTTGACACAACCATAAACTTAATTTGCTGAAGCCCGCCGAATCCGAAGCCTGGACCAAAGAAATCCTGCAAATCTCCAAATACATCCGAGAATCCATCACTCATCAAATCTCTTCTTCTCTGCGCGCCGCCAAGAGAGATAATATCCCCCTTTACAACAGCCCTCCCAAGCAGCCCATTTTTGAACATCTCAGGGTCGCCCTGAACAATTATCCCTTGCTGAGCAGGAGCAATAACGACCTTTGCTGCAGCCCTCGCAATAGCTTTCCCTATAACAACATTCTCTCCTACACTTGTTTTTGCGTTTCTTCTTATCAATCCATCAATTCTTATTATCCCCTCTCCAACATCAGCAGGGTATGCCCTGTCAACAATTGCTACAGTTTCCTTGCCGCCTTTTATTGAGATAATATCCCCTCTGTTCAGCCCGAGAGACCTCATTAAACCAGGGTCAACTCTTGCAATTCCCTTGTAAGCATCATCCTGAAGAGCTTCAACTACTTTAAGTCTCACACCTTCGCTTTTCTTTGGAATCCTCTCTGATTTCTCACTCATTTTAATCTCCTCCTTGTTATCTTTCTGACCTTAAAACCTCTGACACCTCTTGCAGAATTATCTAAATTATGCTCCTCTACAATATCTACATTGCCACCGCCATAGTTTCTGACTCTCCTTCGCAATCTGCCATTCCCACTATCATCTGTCTCATCAACATCTTCAACATCTTCCTCTGCATCTCCAAAAAAACTAACTTTCAGTGTATCAAAATCATCAAACCAAAGACGAACCATCGAATCCATCTCCCTTTTTATCTCCCTATGCCTCTCATTCATAAAATCAATTATCTCTTTAGGAATACTTATTGCATGGCTGTTTCCAACCATTCTAAGCTTTACATTGAATTTTTTATCTTTTATACCATTGAAATGTTCCATACCATTCAAGTCAGCAGGATGGATAATTTTATCTCTGCATTTTTTGCACTCAACTGCCCTTAATTCAAAACCCCCCCTGTTTACTATCATTGGCTTCATCTCAATGCTGCAGTTCTTGCACATTATCTTTGCATCAAATACGTCTGTCATTTTCCTTTTTTGTTAATACAAATAGTATACACAAACTGGTATACACATCTATTTAAAGATTTGTATACGCAACTAACGCAATGAAAAAAAAGAGAAATCAACAAAAAAATGTTTATCTAAGAAATCACATTCCGGAATTAAAAGAACACGCTCTTAAAACAAGCATAAAAGATGGAATAGCCAGCAATTTAACTGCTGTTGGAGATTCTTATATCACACCTTTTGCTCTTGCCCTTAATGCACAGCCAATTCACATAGGCATTTTGAGTTCACTATCTGGACTTCTTTATCAAATTTCCCAGCTATTTGGAAGCAAACTAATGGAAAGATATTCCAGAAAAAAGATAGTCCTCTTTTTTGTTTTTCTCCAGGCAATTACCTGGCTCTTTATTTCATTGATTGCTTTTCTTGTCTGGAAAGATATGTTTAACACTTCTTCTATTTGGATACTAATATTATTTTATTCTATACTTATGTTCTTTAGTGGAATACACTACCCGCCTTGGTTTTCATGGATGGGAGACCTCGTCCCAGAAGAGAAAAGAGGGGAATATTTCAGCAAGAGAAACAGAATAGGTGGCGCAGCCGGAATAGTTGCATTGATGATTGCAGCATTCTTCCTTGATTATTATAAGACAAAAGGATATGTTCTCCTTGCATTTTCAATTTTATTTGCTTTAGCCTCTCTATTTAGATTTGTCTCGTATTATCTCCTAACAAAACAATATGTCCCCCAATTCAAACAAAAGAAAAAAGACTACTTCTCATTTCTCTCATTTATCAGAAGATACGACAACTTCGGCAAATTTGCAGTCTATCAAGGATTTTTCAATCTTGCTATAATGGTAGCAAGCCCGTTCTTCAACGTATATATGCTTGAACAGCTTAATTTCAGTTATACAATCTTTACAATATCAAACGTAAGTTACATCTTATTTTATCTGATTTTTCTGCCACTTGCCGGAAAATTTTCAGATAAATATGGAAATAGAAGATTGACTGTAATAGCAAACATCTTCTACATAATAACGCCAATATTCTACATGATGGTTAAAAGCCCGCTTGGTGTTATTCTTCTCCCGCAATTATCGGCAGGAATAGCAAACGCAGCCCTGGTTATTTCGTTTTCCAATTTTACTTATGATGCTGTCAGAAGAGAAAAGAGAAGCTTATGCATAACTTATACAAATAACATTATCGGAATAGGCACATTCATCGGAGCTTTATTGGGAGGATTTATTGTAAGTTCATTTCACCCAGCAACCATTAATCCATATATTTTTGTATTCGGTGTTTCTGCACTTTTAAGATTTAGTGCAGCAATATTTTTCCTGCCAAAGATAAAAGAAGTCAGAAAAGTAAAAAGACTTCCTTCAGAGTATAACTTCTTTTCACACCCTCTTGCTTCTCTTCATCATGGAAGTGCAAGATTACTGCACATTCCAGAGAAAGCACTAGGAAAATTTAAAAGTTTGAAATTCCTATAAATAACATGTTTTTTAGCAAGAAAAATAAAAAAGAGAGATGTGTTAACTGCAATTCAAGTCTCAACAGCAACTTTAACTTTTGTCCTTATTGCGGTTTTTCTCTGAATGACGAAAGAAAAGACAAGAGAGAGCTTGGCTTTTTTGGGAGAAATGATTTTTCAAAAGCAGGCAATCCAGAATTAGAGGAAAGTCAGCTTGGAATAACTGATAAAATATTCAATTCCCTTATGAATCAGGCAATCAAAACAATAAACAAACAAATCCGAGAGATGAATATTCAAGACATCCAAGAAAATGCGAGAATAGAGCATCTTCCTCAAGGAATTAAGATAAGTATAGGAATCCCAGGAACTTCCAATCAAATAAAGCCAAGAAAAGAAAAAGTAAAGAAACAGCTGACAGAAGAACAGGAAAATAAACTCTCAATTCTTCCAAGAGCAGAAGCCAAGACAAAAATAAGAAGGCTGACTGACAAAGTAATTTATGAAATCTCTGCTACAGGAATAAAATCTCCAGATGACATCTTTATATCCAAGCTGGAAAACGGCTATGAGGTAAAGGCAATAGGAGAGAAGAGAGTTTATGTTAACAGCATACAGATAAATCTTCCTCTAAGCGGATTTTATCTCGCAGATAACAAGCTTCTTGTAGAGTTCAAGTCCTGAATGGGGCCGCCAGGATTTGAACCGGGGTCGCGAGTAATTCAAGAAGGTTCTCAAGATGCTAAATTCTTAGTCTCGAAACTTCCTTCACCCTAAACTCGAAGCATAACCAAGCTGGCCCACGGCCCCCAATCTGAATTTAAGTGCGGTCACGGGGAATTGAACCCCGCACACCTGCTTGGGAAGCAGGTATTATGCCGATTAACTATGACCGCATTTTAAATGGTTGTGGACCATTATATTTTAATATTTTATCAGTTAAATCTTCCTTTAAAGATATACTTCCATTATCCATAAATTCCAAGTATCTTATAATATTATTGGTTTTCGACAAATATTTCCAGATTTAATCTGCCCCATTTTGGAGGTAATTCTCGAATAATCCACTCTCTAAAAATCTCTTTGGGATTCTTAAAAGGTCCTAATTTAAGTAATTCCAAAACTTTGTTCTTTGGCAGGGTTGATTTTTCCTTGCGCCAATCTGAACATAGAGTAAATCTACTTACACCTATCTTACTGGCTAGATAAATCCAGCTCTTACCAGAATATTTTACTATCTCTTCGAGAAATTTTCTTTAAAAACCCCTCTTAAATTGCAAACGAACATCGATAATATACTCTCCTCTTTTTCGCATATAGAATTATTAATTATCGATTATAAACATCTTTCTATTTTTATCCTACAGGTAGACTAACAAAAAGGAAGATTACTTCGTCCTTACAAACCTTTTTAAAGAAAAATAAGTCTTAAATCCTATTGATCCCGTAGCTCAGTTGGTTAGAGCGCTGCTCTGATAACATCAAAAACTCTGGTTTTTGAGTGTGCTCAGAAATCAGATGATTTCAGACAGGCAGAGGTCCCAAGTTCAATTCCTGGCGGGATCATAAATCTAATTCACGTATTATCTTTTTTCTTTCCTTAATTTTATTGGAATATATTTTTGTTCTTTTGCATCCTGAATATTAATGCCAAAAAACTCAAGATCATATACATGTTCCAGCATCCACTCACTTACTATCCTCTCCACAACACCAGATTTTGTTGTCCCGTGTAACCCTTGTTCCAGCAATTTATCAATAACATAAGCTGGCATCCCATAAAAAGACACATTAACTTTATATTCTGTTTTTCCCACAACCAAACATAGTCTCCTTATATTAAAACATTTCTAAATCTTGAAATTGAATTAGATATATAAATAAGTCTTCTTAATAGTTATTAGCATGGAAAACAAAGGGTTAACAGAAAAAGAATCAAAAAAGAGACTTGAAACTTATGGGACTAATGAAATAAAAGATAATTTAGTTATCTCTCCAATAAGGATACTTTTTAGACAGATTAGGAAAAACTTCATTGTTTACCTTCTCTTTATTGCTATGATTTTATCTTTCTTTGTTGGTAAAAGTATCACTGCTTATGCAATTCTAGGAGTTATATTTCTAGTCATATTTGTAGGGTTTATTCAAGAGTATAGGGCAGAGAAGGCAATTAAATCTCTAAAGGGCATGCTCATGCCAATTTCAATAGTAATCAGAGATGGAAAAGAAAAAGAAGTTTTTTCAAGGGAAATAGTTCCAGGAGACCTTATTTTATTAAGGAATGGTGAAAAAATCCCTGCAGATTGTATTATTATTGAAGAAAAAGAACTTCTTATTAATGAATCTATTCTTACAGGAGAATCTAAAGAGGTAAAAAAAGTCTCAGTTAAAGACGAAAAAGATTATTCTGAAGAAAATCTTCTTTTTATGGGAACATTTGTAGTAAATGGAAAATGTTTGGCTAAGGTTATACACACAGGAATGAATACTAAATTCGGGAGCATAGCTAGCATGATATCTACTGCAGAAAAAGAATTACCTCTGCAAAATAAAATAAATAAAATATCAAAATATATGGCGATTGTGGCAATTGTTTTTTCTGTGCTTACTGGATTATTTATGATTCTGGGAAAATCTCCTTCAGAAAATATTTATATCGAAGCATTTATTTTAATGATAGCTTTAGCAGTTTCTGCTTTTCCTGAAGGACTTCCAGTTGTTTTGATCACATCTCTTGCATCAGGAGTTCATAAAATGGCTCAGAAGAATGCAATTGTAAATCGAATGTCTATAATAGAAACTCTTGGAGAAACAACCGTAATCTGTTCAGATAAAACAGGAACAATTACAAAGGGAGAAATGACTGTTAAAAAAATATTTCAAGATAATCAATTAGTAGAAGTTTCTGGAGAAGGCTATGAAGGAAACGGAGATTTTTTGATTCACAACCGAAAAATCAATCTAAAGAAAGAAAATGTTTTAAATGACATTGTTAAATGTGCAGTTTTATGCAACGATTCAAGAATAGAAAGGACAGGAGAAGATAAGATTTTTCATATTATGGGAACTCCAACAGAAGCTTCTTTACTTGTTATGGCTGCAAAAGCAGATATTTATCAAGAAGATATGAAATATAAAAGAGTTGAAGAAATTCCATTTAATTCTGAAAGAAAAATAATGAGTGTATTATGCAAATCCGATGATGGTAATTTTGTTTACTCTAAGGGTGCTTTAGAATTTTTATTAAAAAAATGCAAATACATACAAAGAAATGACGGAGTTTTTACACTTGCAGAAAGAGAAAGAAAAAATATATTAGAAGCTAATAAAGAAATGACCTCTGATTGCTTAAGAACTCTTGCTTTTGCATATAAACAAGTTAAAACTTTTTCTAAAGACCACTTTGAAGAAGAACTTATTTTCTTAGGATTGGTTGGAATGGAAGATCCACCAAGAGAAGAGGTCAAAGAATCTATATTGTTGTGTATGAGAGCAGGAATAAAAGTGAAGATGATTACTGGAGATAATAGAGAAACTGCTTTAGCTATTTCAAAAAGAATAGGTCTGCGTGGCAGAGTAATAGAAGGAGAAGATTTAGACAAGATGACTGAAATTGAACTTTCTAAAATAGTTAGCGAGATAGTTATTTTTGCTCGAGTAAAACCAGAGCATAAATTAATGATTGTTAAAGCATTAAAGATGAATGGGGAGATTGTTACAATGACTGGAGACGGAGTTAATGATGCTCCGGCTCTCAAAGAAGCTCATATTGGAGTAGCAATGGGCAAGAATGGAACAGATGTTTCAAGAGAGGTTGCAGATTTAACATTAAAAGATGATAATTTTGCAACTATTGTTATAGCTATAAGAGAAGGGAGAACCATCTTTAAGAATATAAGAAAATTTGTAACCTATCAACTATCGTGCAATTATGCAGAGCTGATGATTCTATTTATAGGAGTTTTATTAGCTCCTTTCTTTGGTTGGCAAATTCCCCTGCTCCTCGCATTACAGATATTATTTATGAATCTTGTAACAGATGATTTACCTGCAATAACCCTCGCTTTAACACCATCTTCTCAAGATATAATGGAAGAAAAGCCAAGAAAGAAAAAGGAAATATTAAATAAATCTCTTATAATTTGGTTAGCGATCGCAGGAACATCTATGGCAATTATAACTTTATTTGTTTTCTTTTTAAGTTTTAATATTCTTCATCAAAGTATAGATTTTGCAAGAACAACTGCTTTGCTTTCATTGATAGGGTTAGAGATAGCTAATGCGTATAATTTTATGTCCTTTAGGCATAAGATTTCGTTTGAATCTCTAAGAGTTAATAAATACCTTTTCTATGCTTCTATAGCCTCAATTATAGCAACAATAGCAGTAATTTATACTCCATTGAATAAAGTGTTTGGAACAGTCCCTGTTGGTGTTATGGGTTGGATAATTGGAATAGTATCGGCAGTTGTTATTATACTTATATTTAACTTATTGAAGGGATTAAATGAGAAAAATAATTTTCTTAAGTTAGAACATTTTTAATAATCAATCAGTTATACACTCCTAAAAGATTAACAAAATTTTCATAAAATTAAGGTGTTAATGCTCCCCTCAAAAAAGATAGTTAGGTGCTCCTGGGACCTCGGCGTCGATTGGCATTTTGATGGCTTTAACCCTGAGTTAATGCTCTCTCATTAAAATTAGGAATCAATTAGCTCCCTTTAACTTTACAACTCACTAAATCTAACAATTTAAAAACACGAACAACAAGATAATAATATGAAAATCAAAGAGGTATGGAGAAAAATCTGGGAATATCTTAAGAAAGACACATGGGACTCCTGGCTTGTCTCCCTAATTCTAGTTTTTGTATTCATAAAGTTAATTTTTTTCCCCCTCTTATCATTAGTGACTGGCTCTTCACTTCCCCTCGTAGTTGTAGAGTCATGCTCTATGTACCACGAAACAAACTTTGATGACTGGTGGTTCAAAAATTCAGCATGGTATGAGCAAAGAGGAATATCAAAGTCAGACTTTGAGGGTTATCCATTCAAAGACGGCCTTAATAAAGGAGATATTCTTCTTTTAATTAGTAAAGATAAATACAAGAGAGGAGATATTATAGTTTATCCTTCATCAACAGCTCATCCTATAATCCACAGAATCGTAACAGAAAATCCAATCACAACAAAAGGGGACCATAACCCTCAGCAATATTCATTTGATGTAAATGTACCGCAAAATAATATAATAGGAAAGACTGCACTAAAAGTGCCTTTGTTTGGATGGGTTAAGTTAATATTCTTTGAACCATTCAGGCCAAAAGAAGAAAGAGGATTTTGCTCTTAGAAAAAACTTATATGTGAACTTTCGTTAGAAATGAACATTAAAGATTTTAGTAAAAATCTTTATACACGAAGCTTTGTGAAAAGCGAATGTCAAAGATTGTGCAAGCAATCTTTATAAACTCCAAGATAATAGAGAACTAATGGAATTTTGCGAGAGGTGTGGTGGTGTCATCTCCATTGAGAACAATAAGGCAGCATGCCTGTCATGCGGGCACAAATCAAAGAAAAAGCCAAAGATAGAGATTTCTGAAAAAGCAAAACGAAAAGAAGCAGTAGAGATAATAAAAGAAGAAGCAGATAACACATACCCAATTGTGGAGATTGAATGCCCAAAATGCAAGAACAAGAAAGCATACTTCTGGAGCCTGCAAACCCGTGCATCTGACGAAGCAGAGACAAGATTTTACAAATGCACAAAGTGCAGCAACACATGGAGAAAATACAGATAGATCTGCAAATCAGCAAGCTTTAAAAATCATCTCTTCTAATATCAATCCATGACAAATTCAATAGAACCAATAAAAATCGTCTGCACAGACGATGAAGACTCAATCTTAAGGCTAGTCAGAGCTTATATCTCTGTATGCGCGCAAAAACCCAACACAAGAGTATATGGCGGGCACTCAAAAAGCGAATTAGTAGATCTGGTTAGAGAGCACAATCCTAAAATGATAATAACAGATAAAGACATGGAAAGAGAAGATATTGCTCTAGAAGGAATTAAAGAGATAAGAGAGATATTGAAATATGAAACACCAGTAATCTTAATGAGCGGAAATATGAACGGGGCAGAAGAGAAGTTAAAAGATTTAAAAGATATTAGTTATTTAATCAAGCCTTTTAATCTTTCTTCATTTAAAGAGACCATGAAGGCAGCATATCCAGATTATTTCTAATCAGCAAATAACATTTAAAAATGTCCTTCTTTATCTAACTATAAGGCCTCGTAGCTCAGCCCGGTCAGAGTACTGGACTCTTAAGGCTTACTCTCTTTAGAAAAGAGAGTTTCCCTGGAAATCAGAGAAACTACTTTAGTTCTAAGGAAAAGTCAAGAGTAATCCAGGTGTCGCGGGTTCAAATCCCGTCGAGGCCATCTTTATGAATAAACAAATATTTGATTTTTCAATTCCAGAAACATTTAAGAGAAGAGAGATAAAAATAGACGAAAAATTGACATTAAAGATTCCGCAAAGCGCACATTATCTGAACATAAACCCTTTAGAAGATGAATCAGAGTTCCTAGGAAATCAAGGAGATTCCAATAGACAAGAGCTAATATTTTACGATCTGGGTGAGAATCCGATAGATGTATATAATCTAGACAAGCAGATAACAACAGAAGAATTAATGAACAAACTAGAAAGAATCCTTGTCAAACAATATTAAAGATTAACTCACAACTCTCTTGATATTCTCTATGTCGTCTGAAACTTCCTGTCCTCTCTTTGTAAGTTTTATCAGTTTTATCCTGCCCTTCTTCTCAAACACAACAAGCCCTAATTTTTCCAAACTCTGAAGAATTTTTACCGCATGGCTATAGGTGCAATCAACTTCTTTTGCCAGAATGCTTCCATATCTTGCACGTGCAATTCTCTTTAATGCAACAAGCATTAATGCCGGCTTTCTCCTGAAAAAAATGTCGAAATTATCTTTCATTTTGATTATCCTTGTTGTAATATATATGATTTAATCTATATATTGTTTTCGTTTAGCACTTTTAAAGCTTTCCCACAATTTGTTATCTTCACTAGTAGATACAACCCACAATAAAAAGACAACAAAATTATTCCTTAAAGCAAAAATTAATCGCTTGCAATCCTGATTAAATTTCCTGTAATGCTCTTACCAGTTAATTCTGTATACATATTAAGATATCCTTTTGCAAAAAGCGTTGTTTTTGATGCAACAAGCTCTATTCCAGACTTGCCGTCGTTAAAAGATTTTACAACATAGTTTTTATCCCTTAACATTTTTACAGCTTCTTCCTTTGTTGTTCTTATAATAACATCTTCTTCAAAAATTTCATTTTTGCTCACATAAATTGCCCCTTTTTGCACATTTGCGCTGAAAATGTCTCCACCTACATCTATCTCAAGCTTTGGATAATTTGAACTTAATGGCGGGTTGTGCAGATTGTAAGCTTTTATGCTATAAAGAAGATAAATTACAAAGCTTTCATTGAAAGCAACAACTGCCTGCTCATCTGTTAATCCAGAAACAGGGTTGTTTAAAATAACACTTTTTCCACCACTAGTTTGTGGCTTAAAAAGCGCAAAATAAAGAAATGCAATTATGATAAGCAAAACTGCTAAGATAATAGAAACCCAGAATATAAAAGACCCTTTTTTACCCATATAACATTAAAATATTGATTATTTTTAAATTCTTGCAAAAATTTATATAACTGCAAAAAGCACTAAAAATATGCTAAATCAAAATAAAAAAATTCTAATCATATTTATCTCAACATTATTAATAACAAGTATATTTCTCCTTGTTTTAACAAAATTTACCGGGTTTGTTGTAGAAAAAGACAACCCATACAAAATTAAGATAGCTACATTCGCAGTCTGTGAAGGACAAGACGAGTACACTCATTGTGAGGATAAAATATTCGCAAGCTGCAACAAATCTCTAACAGAAATCAATGATAATTCAGTTTATTGTGATGGCATAAAATACAATATATCAAACATTACACTTGGAGAAGCTTATCTGAAAAACTGGACAGACCCAAGAGAAAAAGATTTAATAAATGGCTGGGCAACATCTGATTAATATATTAATAAAGACAAGATGACAAAAAAAATAAAAATTCTTGCAGCTTCCGACATTCACGGCAATTCAAAAGTAGTCGCAAACCTTGTAAAGAAGGCAGAAAAAGAGAACGTCGATTTAGTTGTTCTTTGCGGAGATATAGTTGGTTTTAGGGAAACAAATAACATCATAAAGCCATTTAAGGACAAAAACAAGAAAGTCTTGATAATTCCCGGAAATCACGACACTAATGAAACAATTAATTTTCTATCCTCACTCTATAAAATAAGAAATCTTCATGGTTATTCAGCAAAATATGAAGACATCGGATTTTTCGGGGCAGGAGGAGCCAATATAGGCCCAGGAATAATTTCGGAAGAAGACTTATTTAAAACACTAAAAAAGGCCCACAACGGAATAAAAGGAATAGAAAAGAAAGTGATGGTAACTCACATGCATCCAAGCAAGAGCCTGTCTGAATTCTCTGGATTTCAAGGCAGCGAAGCAATACTAAAAGCAATAAATAAATTCAAGCCAGATATTCTTCTTCACGGCCACATACACGAGGCAGAAGGCATAGAAGAAAAGATGGGCAGAACAAGAGTAATAAACGTCGGAAGAAAAGGCACAATCCTGGAAATTTAAAGATTTAATTTTTTATAACTTCTTATTTTAAAGGACAAAAAATCTATACAAAGAATTAAAATATTCTAAATTATATTAATTTTAAACGCACTCAACTATGAAATATAAATTTGAGGGCAATTATTTGTAAATTATCTCTTTAGTAATGTCAACAAGTTCTTTGCATATTTTTTTCAATTCATTAATCTTTGCTTCATCTTTGACTGAGATTTGCACTCCATATGTGTAATCTTCCCTCAAATCAATAACGCTATACTCTTTGATGCCCTCCATTTCCTCATATTCCAATAATTCTATAAATTTTTCATCAAGCTGTATTTTGTTGGTCTCTTTGAGAAATCTCATTAAAGAGATAGTACAGGTTTGATTAGCGGACTCATAGCCAAATTTAGCAGCAATGGCTAAAAAGCAATGATAGATACAATAAAAGCCAGCAGACATTGACCAATCAGAAAATCCGATTTCTTTAAACCTAGTTATTCCACTGAGATTATGTTCAGCTTTGGCCATATGTTTCTTGGCTTCTTCGAGATCGGGATTGTTTTTCAATAATCCTCTATGTTTTGGTCTTTTGCCTAGTTTTTTACATTCTTCAATCTCTTTATTAGCTTTATTCAAACACCATTCAACATGCTTAGAAGCTTGTGACATTTTTTAAAATCTCCACATATTTATCCTGTCCGTAAAGGATAATCGCATTTTTGATAATATCTACAAAGGCTTTATCTCTCTTTTTAAGATTTTTCAAAAGATCATGATGATCTAGTTTAATAGCGTGGAGTTTTTTAGGGAGAATATCTTCTTTTTTCTTAAGGATATCATTTACTTCTTTAAGTTCTTTATTTTCTATCACTATCATTAAATCAATGTCATGGGCATGAGCATACTCCTTAATAATGGAGCCAAACAGCATGACAATTCTATTTGTCTTAAAAAGTTCTTTGAATTCTTCTTTCCATCGTTTGACTTTATTAGCTTCATCTGCAAGCAAAAAAGTAACTAGTTGGCTGACATAACTATCATTAAAATTAAGTTTATAGATTATAGATTTGCCGATGGTTTTACTTATTACTATATTGCCCTGTAGAAGCCTCTTAAATATCTTCTGAGCACCAACGTGGCTTATATTCAGAACTCTGCTTATAGAATTCGCATTATAAAAAGCAGTATAATCTTTGAATAAGATAAGTACAGTTTCTCGTTCTTTTTGAGTTAAGGTTGTCATAGTAACATTGAGTTACCATATAGAAACTTTAAGTTACTATATAAATATTTCGGCTTTGCTATTACCCCAGACTAGGCGAGTAAAATCTGGTCCGAAATGGTCTTTTCTGTTAAGAAATTTTCGAAGAATTTTCCGCCGCAGATATTGGAAAATTTTGTAAAATCGCTGTTAACAGACTCGAGGCGAAGGCTGACGAGCGAAGAGGTTTCAGGGGCGAGCCAAAAAATTAATCCTTGATTCCGCTATACCACTTCATTAATATTTCTTCCGCAGGTTTTCCTCTAATATTGTATTCTTTGGTCATAGGAAAATCATCAGGCCAATATGTAAACGGATAAACTCCGGTTATGTAGTTTGTTTCTGCGGCATTTTTTAATATTGCCTCAAATCCCATTGCTTGTTCTTCCAAATCAAGAGTATATTTATCAGAATAAGGCTCCCATAATGCAATGGCGGAGTCATCGACACCAACCTCTGATTTCAGACCGCCGTCAATGCTCGGATAGGCAACCTGCTGTAATACTATTGGTTTCTTGTAAGAATCATAAAGGGGCTTTAATCTTTCATCAAATATTTTTTTGGTATTAGAGTAGAGTTCTTCTTGTGTGGGATTGTTTTTTATTGTCAAACCAGTCCACATATTTATTGAGAAGAAATCCCATCTATCCATGAAAGGAGCGTCATTTGGATTTGGCCAAAGCTCATGAATGTTGTTAATATTTCCGCCCAGGAAAAACAATCTGCCCAGCTTTCCATTATATTTCTGTTTTGCTTTTAAATAAATATCCTCAAGTTTTTCTTTATAATTTGTTGGCTTCTTCTCCAAGACGATTTGGTCCCCGGAAATAACAAGCGCTTCAACATCATACTTGTTCGCTAAATCAACAAAATACATAACATAGTTTTCATACTGCTCAAACCACGCATTCCACCATCCGTCAGAAAAAGAAGCGTTGTTTATATTAACGCAGCATATTTGCGAGCTCATGAAAACTTTAAAACCATCTTCTTTCATCTTCTCCAGATGAAGGCTAATTTCTTCATCAGAATATGTGTGACCAAATCCCTCAGAAGTTATTATCGGGGTAGGATTTACCTGTTTATAATCCCAGGGAGGAGCAATCTCAATCCATTCAACTTTATCCTCTTTTAGCTTAGCATGAGTGCTATTAAGCAAGTCTGCAAAATTACCCCACCAAAAGTCAACAAACAAAACTCCTTTTTGGAAGCTCTCACCATTTATTCTTGAAGAAAATGCTATTTCTCCTGCCTTTGTAGGAACATCCGGCATCTCATAGTCGGGTTCAGGAAACCACCTCCATTTTTCAACAATATCATTAAATTCTTTCTTGTTTTTTTCTATTGTTCTATAGGTTGTTTTAGAGTCCGGAGAAAATTCTTCTGCAGCAACAATCCCCCAATTGTTCCTGTTATACCTGTATTTTTCCTCAGGAAGCACTGTAAATTTTAACTCCCAAACATTAACCGCTTTTTTGCTCATCTGAAATGAACTTGATGGAAACTCCAGAAATACTACAGTATGCTGGGGTGTATTTAAAGGGACTATCGCCGTGAACTTATATTCTCCCTGCGTTTTGGGTATCATTGATGGAATGACTGTCGGGTTTTTTGGCAATTCAATCCCGTTTTCACACCAAGGTGGCATGGGCCATGGTCCCTGCGAAGGACAGAGCTTCAAAGCTGCCATGGAAACAATAACCGCGACAAAAACGCCAATAACTATCAATAGAACTTTTACTATTTTCTTCATAATCAATTCTTTAATTTTATTCTTTATAAAATTTTCTTTCCGGAGAGGCGAACCTCCGAATTTCTGCTAACATCAGGGATAAACAACCCGAAGGGTCCGAGCGGAACGAAGTGACCTCGAGAGTTTTTTCTGAAAGAAAAAATTTGGGAAACCGAAGTGCAACGAGGTTTCCTGTTAATGCCTGTTAGGCGAGGGTGAGCAAAGCGAAAGCGCTTAGCCGTCCCAAAATATGAAATATTTTGCGTATCCACGCAGGTGGGCTCGAAAGTATCTTTGGGGTTTTTAGGGAGTCGGCGAGAATTTTTTGCTTCTTTTTTAAAAAAAGAAGAAGTTTTTTAGTTAATTCTTAAATCTTAGTCCAAAAAATCTTAAAATAAAAAATAAAGGGACAGAAAGAATAAAATACCATACAAGTGCAACAAGTAATGACGCTCCAAAAAGTTTCCAAAAATCCATAATTTGATTTTGAAGAGACTCAAAAGTAAATGAGAAAATCCAAGCGATTACTCCTCCAATAAAACCAATAATAAGGGTTTTATGATAATTTTTAAATTCTTTAAATAATTCCATTTTAATCTAAACTAAAAAAATCATCCCATACTCTTAATTCTTCTTTAAATGCATCTTCTCGAAGTGAGTCGGGAGCTTTTCCACAAGTAGTTTTTATAAAATTCCCTTCCTTATCATAAATATTAACGAATGTTTTTATTATTGTGTCTCCAATACTTCCATCTGTGTTTTTAGTAGGTTTAATTATTACAGCATACCCATTATCATTAAAAGAATTATATTGAACATAAGTTTCACCACAATACCAATAATCAAGATTTTCTCCTTTTTGATTTCCTTTAGAACAAACAATTTTATATGGGTTTCTCATATTTCCCAAACCCATACCAGAAAGTAAAGGATTAGAAATTTGATTAAGATAATTTTCGCTAGTTATAAACCAGCCATCATATTCTTTATCTGGAAGATATTTTCCGTTACCACTTTCTTGCATAGGGTAATTTAGTTGTGGGCAACTACCACTAAATAAAGAAACTGAACCAAATAAACTCTTGAGTGTGTCTCCAAAAGAATTAGAAGAATTGATATTTGAGGTGTTCGTTTGCAGAGTAGAGTTTATGTCAGCAGACGAAATAAAAAAGAGTGTCACAATTAAAATAATAGTGGTGAAAATCAATTTAGTGTTTTTATTTTTTATTCTGAGACTTTCATAAATCTTATACTTTATTACATAAGTGAATAGGTGAAATATAAGCCCAAATAATAAATAATAAATAAACTGGTTTCCTAAATTTATGAAACTTAAAATTAGAGTTATAAGCCAATAAGTTACAGCATGGGTAACTATCCAAACCAAAAACCACCAGTTTAATCTAAATTTATTTTTGTAAAGAATAGAATAAAAAATCCAACTACCAAGTGCAAGTATAAATCCAACAAATAAAAGAACAAAAAAATAATTTCCTATGCCAAATATATCCAACAAAAAGTTAGCAAGAAAAACCAAAATACCATAAACTAATACCCAACTTAAAAAATGGTCATCGAATTTCATAATACATATAATAAAAAGAGCAGAGTTAAAAATCTTCGCTTTTTTACAGCCCACCAACAAAAAAACAAGAAAAATATTTGGGTGTAACGAAGTGAAACCTCTTATCGTTTGTTAGGCGAAATTTCCGAGAAATTTCGTAAGTTCTCTCGTTGGTTCGATAAGAGAAGTATTTTTCTGTTTTTATAATCAAGCGAATGAAATGAGCGAGACTATCTGTCGCGTAAGCGACTTCGAGCCGACCCCATAATTTTTCTGAAAGAAAAATATTCGTAATCGTTTTCGAGCCCACCGAGTAATATGTCGCCTAACATCGCGATTAAACAAAGTTAGCTTCCAATCTTATAATAGCAAGTAAGAAGCGAATTTGGGAAAATTCTGGCTTTTACTAAAAAAGTGAGCGAAGCAAAAAGAAATTACCTCTTAATCTGCTGTTGCTTGACCGAACGAAGTGAGGCACGAGTGGAGCAAGAAGCGACCTCGAGAGTTTTAATTTTTCTTTCAGGGTGGGGGCGGAGGATGGAAGCTCCGCCATTGAATAGGAAAAATTATCGTGCTATTCTGAAGAATGGGAGTTGGGCGAAAGATTTATAAACTACTAAGTAGTAACAAATATATGAAAAAGAAAGTTTTAGATTTAGAAAATAGAGAAGAAGCTGAAAAAGAAATGAGGAGCTATTTAAAATTAGAATGCCCACATTATCTTGGCTCTAAGCCTGCTTCTGTAGAATTGGTTCATGATGTTGCGATAAAACTATTTGAAGGAGAAGAGAGAAGCAGAGTTTTAGTTTATGATGTAAAGTTACAAGATAAATCAGAAGCATTTGGAACAATTGGGGGCATTCTATATCCACATCAGCCTCCTTATTCAAATGTGTTTCCAAAGACACAAGTTAAAGATACTAACACTGCCGCAAGTATGCATCTTTATTGGGAAGCACGTAATAGATTTGGAAACACCAGCTTATTCAGTAAAAAAGAAAATCTAGAAGAATTGGCAGAAATACTAGAAATTCCAAAAGAGTTAAGATAAAGCCCAACTCTAAGAAAAATTTGGGTGAGCAAAGCGAACTGCTTATCGTTTGTTAGGCGAAATTTTTTTAAAATTTCGTTGGTGTTCTTTTGGTCCGATAAGCAAAGTTTTTCTATTATTTTCACGATAATTTTTCAGTATCTGGGTGGGAAGAAAGATAATTTTTTATTTCCCCGAGCCGAAGAATGAGGCGAGTGGTGTCAATCCCAACATCGCGATTATCTGAAGTTCTTCGCCACTCTAAATTTTATCAAATAATCGAAGAATTTGGGAAAATCACGCAGAGATTTTCCAGATAATCGCTGTTATCAGCCCCGAGGCAACAGCCGAGAGCCCGCAGGGCGTGGTGCGACTGAAAGGAGCAAGTAGCGATGGCACAATTTTTAAGGGCGGGGGAAGGCAGTGCGGATTAATTTTTCTTTTCCCAAACGCCAACTGATTCTCCCTTAAGAAGTCTATCAAGCATTTCCAATTCTTCATAAATTCCCTCAATCAATTCATAATTTTTTGCTTCCTCTAAAGTAACCCAAGCATATTCTGTGAGGGCGGGACAAAGTTTTATTTCTTCTCCAATAGGGTCAGCAAAAAGACTAACAATTATCGTTGGAATATTGTCAGAACGAATATAAGAAAGACTTGTTAAGTATCTAATATTTTTAACATTCAATCCTACTTCTTCCATAACTTCCCTTTTTAACAAGTCTTCAAAAACATTATACCAATGAGCAGAAGTATCTTTTGGTCTTTTTGCGTAGTCATCTAATTCTAATTTTCCGCCAGGAACAGTCCATTGATTTGGAAATGCTTTTTCAGTTGGCGCTCTTTTTGTAATCAAAAATTTATTATCCTTGATTAAGATTCCCGTTACAACAAGATAATGAGCTTTTTGCGAGTCGTACATAATTGTTTATTATTTATTTAACATTATAAATTTTTGCTTTACGCACTGCCTTCGGGTGGGGGTTGGATTGGATATAAGCCATCGCTATTACTGATAACATCGGGGGTAAAAGAAGTTTTTCAGCAATTTTAAAAGTATTAATGGCTGAAAAATTTGGGTTAAATTCTGGTTTCTACAAAAGAAATTTTCTTGAAAAGAAAAAAGAATTTACCTTTTAACCCATGTTGCTTGACCTGAAGCGAAGCGGAAGGCACGAGCTGAAACCTCAAGGTTTCCTCGTGAGTTGAGATTTCGTTCTCAGCCGATTTCGTAGCGTAGTTGCTGAAGAGTATATAAAAGCTTATAAATTTCAATTTTATCCATTTGTTTATGAAAGCGACATTTGACGGGCAAGACTATATGCTAATATTAGATAGAAAAACTCAAGAACTCCAAGGAGTGCGACAAGGAAAACTTGAAGCACCGCTAACAGAACACTGGGGAGATAAAGATTTAGGAAAATTAGTAAGCTTAGAATTGGCAGATAATAATGGAAGCGACGGAATAGAATTAAAATATCTGCCGGAAGGTGCTGAAAGTTGGGAAGCAATCCAGAGAGTTCAAGTAAGAATAAATGAAAGAGCATATAGTCATGTAAGGGAGAGAGGACAATTTGGAACAAGATATGGAATGGGAGATAAAATTGAAATTTTCAATGGAGACCCAAGATTTGATTTCTAATTTCTTCAGCAATTTCGTTAAAATTTTGTTAAACAAAATTGCGTAGCAATTTTGTAA
>Ga0209542_10001075_pt1 | contig 65097 bp, 84 predicted proteins | sample RifCSPhighO2_01_FD_184028 | JGI IMG/M metagenome (GOLD analysis project Ga0209542, IMG submission 184028) | Soil microbial communities from Rifle, Colorado - Rifle CSP2_plank highO2_0.1 (SPAdes) (version 2) | ecosystem: Environmental > Terrestrial > Deep subsurface > Rock core/Sediment ...
AAATTGAAGTAGGTGAAGAAGTGGGGCTGGATTTTGTTTCCGGGTTAAGGACGGTGCTGCGGCTGAACCCGGACGTGATTTTCGTGGGGGAAATCCGGGATGCGGCCACTGCAAAAATAGCGATCCAGGCGTCATTGACCGGGCACCTGGTGATCTCGACCATCCACGGGAGAAACAGTGTAGGGGCAATGTATCGCCTGCTGGATTTGGGAATAGACAGATACATGATCAACTACGCCCTGCGGGCGATACTGGCCCAGCGGTTAATGCGCAGGATCTGCAAGCATTGCCAGGAGACTTATAAACCTACTCCGTCCGAGGTAGAAATCTATACGCGGGAAAAAGGGACCGGTCCGGCCACTTTGCTTCACGGGCGGGGGTGCGACCTGTGCCGGCATTCCAGGTACCACGGGCGGGTGGGAATTTTTGAATTTCTGGAGGTGGGTGAGACAGTGAGAAATCTGGTGTTTTCCGGGGCGGGGGAGACGGAGTTTGCAAAGGAGCTGGGTTTGTCAGGATTTAGGAGTCTAACTAGCGAAGGACTACGGATGGTGGATGAAGGGGTGACTTCCGTCAGGGAGTACATCCGGACGATGTTTGATGCGAGATAATACTACTTCAATCTCTTGGGGTTAATACGTATTAACGTTAAGTTTCTAGTTGTGATTCCACCTTCGGTTTCACTAGTAAGGTTTTCCACATCATAAATTGTGCCTGTATTGATATCAACAATTTTTTTTAAACTGTCCCAGTCTATTCGGGAGAGCAAGGCTTGGGCTGCCCCTTGCACGGCCATAAATTCTTCATCGGTTCCTCCGTGATCTGGATGTAATTCCAGAGCTTTCTTCCTGAAGGCCGATTTTATTTCGTCTGGTTCTGCACCCGGTTTGAGGCCTAATACTTGCCAGTCAGATTTTTCCCCTTTAGTCATTGGATGTTATTATACTACAAGATAGTATGCAATTGTGGAGCCCGGAGGGAGAGTCGGACTCCCCTTTAGTCCTTACCAAGGACTCGTTCTGCCGCTAAACTATCCGGGCGGTGAGGATATTTTACCAGAGAAGAAAGTCCATCGGGTTTTGAGCGGGGTGGTAAAATTGCGAGATGAGTTCAGGCAGGATGACGTCTTCTACCATAAACCGGATAAAAAAAATAACGCTTTGGCAGGAAGGACCGGATTGTCCGTTTACCAAGTATGCATCGAGATCGTTGGATAGATATCCATTGGTCTTTACGGGGCATATTTGGATTGGAGGGTTGCGGGAGTTGAGGAAGTTTAACCTGATGACTGACGGAGTGCCTTACTGTGAGTTAACAGGGGGAGGGGTGGAAAGAGATTAGGAGAAAGGTGTGCCGGGAGCAGGATGTGCGCCCTTCGACAAGCTCAGGGCTCCTGATATCTTCGCGCTACTTCGATATCAGAACGAACCTAAAAGTTTCTCGCTCAGTCCGCGGGCACAAACTAGTTGGCCAAAGGCCAATTTAGTTTGTGCCGGGACCAGGATTCGAACCTGGGGAGCCGTAAGGCATCGGTTTTACAGACCGACCTCGTTGACCACTTGAGTATCCCGGCGCGAGATGATTTTAGCAAATTGGGTGCCTTGTGTTGGAGCCCTCCCGGAGAATCGGACTCCGGTCGACGGTTTACAAAACCGCTGCTCTGCCATTGAGCTAGGAGGGCCTGGAGAGATTTTACATTAAAAAGTCCCACCGATCAGGAAGCGGAGGGTTTTCCCCAAGTGCCGTATAAGTGGGCGAGCCGCTGCGTTCATTTTCATAAACACTGACGTTCAAAACGGTACAGGACCGATTTGAATTTAAGCAAGCCCGACACAGAGAAAATAGTCGAGGAAAATGTCCTCTGCTATCCTTCTCGGCAGGACAAGTTAATTATAACAATGTTAGCAAGGGTTGTGCTTGAGCCGGTTATGATGTATTATAGGGTGGTTATGACTGCTAAATCAGAAAGTGCAGCAGGTAGATATCGTCTTGCTGCGTTAGGGGGCGAGGCACCCGATTTTGTAAAACGGAGAGTGGAAGCATTGTCACCTGTAGGTGAAATATTGGGTCTGGAAGTTGGAAACGGAGAATCTGCTGATAGACTAGAGAGAAAAATTCCTGATTTCTTAAGGAGGGAACGAAGAGAATTACCGAAGGCGGATGAGATCTTGGCTGAGGTTAAAAGAAAGATGAATCCGAGAGTGGCAGGGCTGATAAAAAAGCGCGCAGGGGAAGCCAGAATCATTGTAGAAGAGGCAACGAGTGTGGGTCAAACCAGATTAGGGCAGATAGTAGAAGAGGCGAGAGCTGTTGTAGTAGGCATGGGGACAGAAAGTGAAGAGGGGGTGGATAATCCAGCAATGAGGAGGGGATTGGCGAAGGATGCTGCAGCGATTAGGATGAAAGATGATCCGTATTTTAATAGGGTTAGATATGAGGGATTACAGCTGATAGAGCGGTTGCGTTTAATGCCTGATGTTCCGCTACCCGTAAAGGTGAGTCTTACGAGTTTAATGGATAGGATTAGTGGTTTGGGGAAAAAGGGAGTTGTTCAGGTTTTGGAACAACAAATAGATGCACTTGGTGATGGGAATTATACGCCGCTGGTGCGGGCAATTTCCGAACAGCCGGGGATAGCGGAGAAAGTTATCAGAATTAAAGATAGTAAAGTGGGGAGAATATTAAGAGATCAGGAGGCGCAGAGAAGACAGAGACAGTCTGCAATAGGATTAGGAGTGGCTTTAACTGGTTATGCAAAGACGGTAGGGACCGATAATGAACAAGAAGGTTAAAGAAGGAAATTAAGCAGGAGGCGGGAGAGGGGGGAGATGAGAAGATAGGCCAGGGAGACACCGCCGAGAAGTGGCAGGATGAGAAGCAGGAGGAGCAGGGGGTTGGATTGGGATTGGTAGCGCAGGGCGGATTCGTGGGACATGAATAGCCCGGCGATTTTGGAGCCGTCCAGAGGAGGAACGGGGAGGAGGTTAAACAGAGCCAGGTTGATATTGAGGGTGACCAGGGAGAAAAGGATGATGTTGAAGATGGGGGGTAGAGCAGTAAAGCGGAGAACCAGCGAGAAAATTACGGCCAGAACGATATTGCTGGCCGGGCCGGCCAGGGCGATGAGGGCGGTGTCACGGCGGGGGTCGCGCAGGTTGTAAGGGTCGAAAGGAGCAGGTTTGCCCCAGCCGAAAAAGCCGGTGACCAGGATGACCAAAGTACCCAGGGGGTCGAGGTGCGCCAGAGGGTTGAGTGTGGTGCGGCCTAAAGATCTGGGGGTAGGGTCACCCAAAAAGTCGGCCGTGAAGGCATGGGCGGCTTCGTGGATGCCGATAGCCAGGATGATGCCGCCGAAAATGACTATAAATGCGGAGGGATTGGAAAAGATGAGATTTAACATTAGCGTCCAGGGACTAGCGTCCAGCGGCTAGAATTGATAAAATCCATTTTATCATGGCTTACAGATGTGATAATTGCGGCAAGGGGACCCAGTACGGGGTGACACATGTGCATCGGCGGGGAGTGGCAGGGGGCAGGTGGAAGAAGCGGGCGCAGAGTACTAAAAGAATGTTTCGGCCTAATTTGCATAAGTGGATGGGGATGAAGCTGTGTACTAAATGTTTACGGTTGTTGAAGGGAAAGACGTTTGTTGGCAGACAAGTGGCATTAATAGCCAAGTAGGATATGACTATTTTTAAGGGGGGAGCTAATAAAATTAGTAAGGAAGCTTTTAGTGGCTGTCCTTCTGACTCCACATTACCTTTGTGTCGAGAATGTGGTAAAAGAGTTAGGGGGGGTTGTTGTCCTTTGGGTTCTAAAGGAAGAACTATTGGAAGAAATAGCTGGGCTTTGGCGGGTGGTGGAAGTGTAGATTTGTCTTCCACGGAAGTTAATGAACTGATTGCATCCGGTTTAAGAGGTGGTTTACCCTGGGAAGGACCAGCAGAAGGAAAGAAAAATGCTAAATAAGTTTACCCTCTAGTGGTTTTTTACCTTCGTATTGGATTAATAGCGGATTTAGGGAGACAAGTTTTACCCGAATATCTTTAGGGTCTGTGGACCAGATACCGGGCCAGTCGGCGAAAGCGCGGAATTTACGAGTTATCTCTTCATATTTGGTTTGTTGACTTGGTCGTTCGGCGTTTGAGACTGCGCTTCTCGGATGCCTGGCGGATGCCGGCGTCCGCCTGCGATGCTCGCTTTCAAACGCCTGCACGTCTTTGTCTGGCCAATTGTGCAGGAAGTGCGAAAACTCGTCCCAGTTTACAAATCCATCTTGGCGGGTGATGCGGCGGGCATAGAAGTAGCTAGTAGTTCGTTGATCGGGGTTAGGGGTTTGGGGACGGGGGGTGATTTGGCCGGAAGCGATGGCGGGGAGGGATTCGACGAGCAAATCACCACCCAGGGTATAGAGTTTTTCGTAGAGAGTTTCGCGAGTGTCAGAATCAGCAATGGGCAGATGGCGTTGAGCCAGAATATCGCCGGTGTCGAATTCGGGGGACATTTTGATGAGGGTGACTCCGGTTTCGGTTTCGCCGTTTAAAATCGCCCATTCGGCCGGGTTGGGGCCGCGGTAGTTGGGCAGAAGCGAGGGGTGCATATTGACGGCCATGATTTTGGGGAAGTTTAGCCAGGCAGGGGGGAGGAGCTGGGCGTAGCCGGCGACGACTAAAAAGTCGGGGACGGAGTGATTAGTGATTAGTGATTGGGGACTAGTAGTACTGAGATTTTCCGGAGTGGAGACGGGGAGACCGTTTTTTTGGGCGAATTGCTGGACTTCGGTGGGTTTGACTTTTAAGTGCCGGCCGGCGGGGCGGGGGGGAGTAGTTATGATAGTGACTAGGTTATAGGTTTTAGTAGCTAGGAGTTTTTTTAAGGCGATGACGGAGTAGTGCCGGAAGGAGCCGAAGAAAATTATTTGCATAGGCGTATTACAATTATAGTGTATGGCAACACCATTGGCCGAATGGATAAGAAAGAGGAATATTCAACAGGAGAATGCTGATAGGACGATGAGGAAGTTAGGGAGGTATACTGAGCCGGATGTACCTGCGGTGGTTGTGCAGACTGAGGTGGAGGGGAGGAGGACAGGTATGGAGGTGGATGGAGTTCGAACAACATTCGCGGGGGGAGTGATAGGAATAGCTCTGGATGAGGGAATGGGGGAATTAAAAATAGTGCCTGGTGGGCCGGAGGTTGGTACTAAGATAAGTGTAGACCAATTGAGAAGTTTGACGGGATCTATTCCTTGGTTGGCAAAGGGTGCTAGAAGAAGGATTCAGGAGATAAATAGGGATAGAAGAAGGAAGAAGGCTAGGGGAGGGGGGAAGTAAGCGCTGGAGGTAAAGTTTATCTGCTTTGTGCTGCAAGTTGTTTTGCCTGTTGGTCCAATTTAGCTATGTAGGGTTTTGCTTCTTCTCTGCCACCTGCTAGCTCAGTAATTGCGTTTTTGGCTTCATTTTCGCCGCTTCGGTCTCCGGTTAGTTTTGAATTTACATATTGATCAGCAGCTGCCTGGAGTTGTTTATGGAGTTGTTTCTGCTCATTTAGCTGTCTTTTTATGGCTCTTTCTTCCTTATTACCAATTTTTGTCCGATACCAAGCATACCCAGTCAAGATCATAGTGGGAACTGTAAGGTGATCTTTAATGGCTTCGGCAGCATTTGAGTTTAGATCGGTGACCATATTTCCCGCTGCAGCTCCGAAAAGGAAACCTATGGCAACGTTTCCCAGAATTTGGGGTAGGTTTTTTACGGATAGACTTTGAATGACTTCTGTTGCACCCGCTACTATTCCAAAGATAGTTCCCAAAAGTAATTCTCTGTCGGTGAGGGGGAGGGTGATACCACTTCTAATAACGGCTGTTTCCTGAGGGTTGGTTGAAGAAATCGATGTGACAAGAGCAGTTGATGCTAGAAGGAGGAGTGGAGCAGGAGTATTTTGAATCACTTCTTTGGCTGAGGGGAGATTGGGAATGTGGGGAATTCCAGTGTCGAGGTATTTAAGGGAGGCGGGGAAATTGGGATTATCCGGTTGGGCCATGGGGGGATTTTAGTACACCTGCTGACCTATAGTCAAGAGTGGATTTGGAAATGGATTATCTTGTAGTATAATAAGGGACATGGAAGAGAGAAAAGATCCTGCTGATCATGGCGTGCGTAATTTTTTTATAGGAGCGGGTGTTTTTGCGGGTTTTATTGGAGTTTTAGTAGCGTGTGACCGCTTGAGTAATGTGGATTGGGAAAATGTGAAGGAGGTGGGGACAAATATTTGCGGGTGGGGAGTGGCAATTGGAATGATAGTGGTTTTTTCACCCCTGGGAGTGAAAATATTTCGGAGGGCGTATCCCGGGAGCAAGGTGCAGATAGCGGTGCATGCGATTGAGGATGAATATCTGTTAGGGGGGCATCATAGACGAATTTACGAGGAAAGGGCGGCTAGGAGGAAAGGGCGGGGGCAGAGGGGTGGGGATTAGCGTTTGGTAGGTTTTTTGGAGATAAGCGGGTCAATATAAGGTTCAATGAGAGACAAGCCGTTTAAGGCTAAGGGTCTCATGACGTCGGCTGTTATCGGATCGGGACCGCCAGCCCAGGGGTCGTTTTTAATTTGTTTTAGTTTTATGGTGTCAACGAGTATTTTGAGACCGAGAGGGACGCAAAAAATGGTAGCCAGAGGCCAACAGCAAAAGGCGATATCCCGGTTAAATAAAGGGACTAAGGCAGTTAGCCCTGAGACAATTAATGCCACGGATTCTACTTTGATGTTAAACGCTATTTCGCCCGGATGGTAAGTTTGGCGATGCTCAAGTGATTCTTTGTAATATTTGGCCTTTTCAAGGTTTGTTATCTCCACTGTTATGGGGGGATTTGATGGTATGGTGGTAGTAAACCTGTCGTGATTCATGATTTTCCTCGAGATGGTTGAAGTAGGGGTGGGTTGGTAAATCCTCTGCCGGTAAAATCTTGTCTATGGTCAGTGCCTGTTTCCGGTGATTGGAGGAGGGGTGACAAGCCGGTTTCCCGGTGGCGCTCTGGGGGGATTAGTTGGGTTCCGGTGGTGAGAACAGCCTGGTAAGCGGCTCGGACTGGTGGGCTGCCGGTGTCAGCCAGAAAGCTGAGCGCAAGTCTGAGCGAGTTGTGGGCTGCTTGATGCTGATTTCTGGCGTCGAGAAGCTGCTGGCATTGTTGGAGGCCATTAGCAAGGCTGGTTAGATTTTGTTGGCTATTGCGGTGAGGATGGGATATGGCTAATGCGCTTTCGTCGAGAGCGGCTTGACGTAGTGTTTCTTGGGCCTGGTTGAGAAGCTGCCTTCTGGTTATAAGGTTTTTGAGTGTAGGCTCTTTTCGATCTTGAGCAGGTTGTTCGGGGCGATGCCCTCGCAGGTTATCAATGAAAGACATGGAGGGATTCTAACTGATAACTATAGGATGGGTCAAGAAGTGATTAACCGAAAAATCTACCCCAAAGTGAAGTTTCGATGGTGATGACGGGGGTATTTAGAGCCTCTGCCAGAGAGATATCTGCTTGGTTGGCGTGGTTAATAACGGCAGAAGATATTTCGGGGTGAAAAGAGGTAATTGCCGATTGCTCACCTAGGACGCTCCCGTGAAATGAAGGGGGAGGGATTGGGGGTGGGTCGGGGAGGGGAACACCCAGTGAGGAGCGCAGAGATGTTTCAGTTTGGTAGGCTATGCCATCGCGGGCGCGTAGATGGGAGAAGTCGGGTCCGTGCGACGGAGTTAAGCCGGCTGTCGCGGCAATGGCTCTGGCAACGTGGCCTAGAATCTGTGTAGGAGTGGCTTGTTCGGCTTGGGTTTGGGCAAAGTGGCGGATTTCGGTGGCAGCTTGTCCGGCGTTTCCCACGGCAGATCTGACTTGGACGTCTGTGCCTATAGCTGTGACTCGGGCGGATCCGATAGAGAAATTGGCAGCTGGGCCGGAGTGTTTGGTCCAGCCAATTTCAGAGTTAACATCGGATAGTCCTTGACCAAGGGCTTGAGTGATAGCTATCTGGGAAGGACTGTTTTGATCGCGGTCGGGGTTGACTGACATCTGGATAGCGGCTTTGTGACCAAAAACCCTGCCCAGAAGACTGGGGGGTCGGGGGGGAGTGGGGTCGGATAAGCGGATGCGGGTAGCTCTAGCGGAAGCTTCCCCAGGCCCGGAAGCTCCGGCTGTGGCTAGGGTTGAGTCTGGTCCATTGAGGAAGGAGGTGTGGGATGATCCTAAATGAGAGTGGGCGTCTGCTTGGTAGAGTCCGGCTTGCACGTCGGGAGGGGTGACAACTGGACTAGTGACCTCGATAGTTGATCCGGGGAGAAGAGCGCGAGCTTGCTGCTCGGCTTGATTGAGGGTTTGGGCTCTGGCGGCTGCCGCAGCTTCCAAGGCTTGGGTTTGGGCAGAATGGATTTGTTCAAGAGTAGTGACGACTTGACGCCAGGAATCTTTCATATGCTGGTAAGTTTTAGGAGGAGTCCGGTTTCGGGATATTAGAGTTTCAATGTGACGCCGCCTCCTCTAATGTCACCACCTGTGGCGTTGATAGAACCTCCTTCAACGTGTACGGCATTGCCAATGGAAGTATTGCCCGTCGGTTCACTAAGAGGGCTGGATTGGAGAGGGATAGAGCTATGGGATCCCCAAGTGACTCTCAGATTACCCAGTTTAAAGTCGGGGAGCTGGAGACTGGCTTCGGGATGGCGGTCGGGGGCGATGCCCTCACGAGTGAAAGTCTGGGTAACTTCTTCTCGTCCGAAAGGCCCATTTTTATATGTTGTTTGGTGAGTCTCTCGGGCTAAGGCGCCGGTTTGGATGATACGCTCTAATACTCCGAGTGCTTCGGTGAAGCCGTTCCCTAAGAGGCCAAGGTGTTGGCGGTCTACCGTGACGAGAGCCCCGGTTCTTTGGGAATTTGTTTCAATGGCAGTCATGAGATGGGCATTAAGTTTTGCGGGTTTCAGACCTTGGGTAGCTGCTTCGATGGCTCGCTCATTGGCGGCTAGGTTTGCCGCGTGCATGGTTGTAAGTTCGGATGAATTCACGTTAGCGGCGAGAGCGGTGAGGATCTGTCTAACTTCGAGCGGAAGTCCAGGTGGGGGGGTGAGGTGGTTAGCTTGGACTGCATAGGCTTGAATTTCGGCGAGTTCTTTTTTGTCGACAATTCCCCTTCGGGGGGAAGGAGAGGCCCAGTTATCACCTACTTTATAAGTGTTTACAGGTTCTCCTCTGGCGGTTAAATATTCCTCTGACCCTGGTCGCCCGAGACGATTGGCTACCTGAAAAGCTACTTCGTCGATTCCGGAGTACTGATCGGGTAGAACCGCCTTACCCGTGCTGTCGTGCGACAAGCTATTTACAGCCTGACTGATTCTTTCCCACAGTGCTTCTAACATATTGGAATTATAAACTTATAGTTTCCTGTGTCAATACTAAATTTGGATTTCCTCCCAATTCTGGCCGGTGACGCGAAACAGCTTAGTGTTTTGGGACAGGACGTGGTCGATAAAGAGAATGCCGTTTAGATGGTCCATCTCGTGCTGGATGATGTGGGCGGGGAAGCCGCTAAAAACTGCGGTTTTGGTAATTAATTTTGGCTCGGTATGCGCAAAGGTCGTGCTCACGCGCTCCCTCGCTGAGGCTTCGGGGGGCATGATTGCGCGCGACTTTGCTGGCATACCTGCGCCATCTGAGCTAATCTGTTCCCGGATAGTCTGATATTTGACAGTGACGGACATGGAGCGGGTGATGGGGGCGTAGTGGTGGGGGAGGGAGAGACAGCCTTCGTATACCCCCTTTTTCTTTTTGGGGGATTGGAGGCGCTGGGAGAATTTGGTGATTTCGGGATTGATAAAGACCTGAGGGGGGAGGGACGGATCGGGGCGGATGAGGAAAAGGCGCAGAGGGATGCCGATTTGGGGAGCGGCTAACCCCACGCCTTCCGGATTTTTGGCTTCCAGGAGAGTGGCGGTCATGTCCCGGATAATCCCCAGAGTTTTTTTGTCCAGGCTGGTGACGGGTTTGGCTACCTGGCGCAGGACCGGGTGAGGGACGGTGACAATGGGTGACATGAGGAGATTTTAGCAAAGAAACTTGGCATAATGGTTTTACTGACCTATAATGTGTGACTAATGCGTAGGGGTAGAGAGAGGGGATCAATTAGTGTGGAGGTAGGTTGTTCGTTGATGCTGGTATTTGGATTGGTTGCGATTGCTATCGGGTTTTCGGGCGGGAAGGTGGAAGCGAATGCCAGGAGTAAGCCGGAGCCTACGGCAGTGATACAAAAAGTAAGCAAGATGAATGATGGATCGATAAATGTATGTGATGATCCGTGGATGGAGAAAACCTTTGGAGCAAGAGTTTCTGAAGCAAAATGTGTATGTATGAAGGAAAGCAGCGGGAGAAAAGCGGTGGTAGGGACGGTGGCTTTTAATGAGACAAGCGTGGGTGGGTTCCAACTTAATATTGAACCGGGATCTATGAAAGACGTGATGATTGTAGATGCCGGTTTACCAGGAGCGCAGGGCCTGAAGGACATTTATGAAAAGAACGGGGTCAAGTCTTGTTGGGAAACATTGGCTCAGGGATTGAGTGGTGCATGGGCAGAGTGTGTGAGTGTGCTTAGCAAACCTAAGGTAAATTTTAGTGCGGCAAAGTATTTATTAGATGCCAGTGGCGGAAAGTGGAGTGAACATTGGCCGACAGCGGCAGAGATGTGCAATTTACCTTAAAATGGGTTGAGCGGAGAGGGTAGCGATTTGGTCGAGCTGGGCGCGGGGGTCGGCGAAATCCGGTTTGAGATCCAGGGCGGACCGGAAGAAGACTTGGGCGGAAGCCGGGTCATTGCGGTAAAGAGCGATGACACCGCGGTTGTAGGGGATACGGGGGTCGGTGGGGGATATAGCAGAGGCAGACGCAAGATTTTCGTCAGCCGAAGACAGATAGGAGTCGTCGTATGTGGAAAGAATGATATAAGTACGGGAACGGGCTTTGTAGTAATTGGGATGGCGGGGACTGGTTTGGATAGCCCGGCCAGAGGCTGAGACGGCGATTTGAGCCAGCTGGGAGGAGGTAGTGGCGTCCGAATCGCGGACGATGATGGACATATAGGCGGCGACGTTACTTAAGTCGACGGCGATGGGCGGATCCCGGGGGTTTAAAGCGAAAGCTGATTTCAGATCCGAAAAAGAAGCCAGGATGTATTGGGGATCTTCGGTGGCGGTGAAGGCTTTCAGGTTTTTCTGGCCGGAAGCGTATTTGACGTCGGCTATAAAGTATTTGGTAATAGTAAACAGTAGATAGGAGAAAGCAAACACGCTAATTAAAATCGAAATTATTTGGGTAGATGCGAGTGGGGATTTAGATGGCGGCGGGGGGTCGGTGTCTACAGAGAGAGTTTGGGCGAAAGCTGGTAGGAGAAACAGGAGAATTTGGACTATGACGACGGAAAAGCCCCAGAAGTTAGTAATGGGGATGGTGAGCCAACCTGCAAGTAGAGCAATGGTGATCGGCTCGGTGTGCGCAAAGGTCGTGCTCGCGCGCGACTTTACTATCACGCCTGCGCCGATAGTCCAGAGCATAGTTAACAGGAGAATAAGATAGGACCCAAGACCCAGAAGCCCTGTGGTGGCTAAATAATTTAGAAACTCGTTATGGGCTTTGTTATAAAGCAATTCCCATTCCGAGGTATAGTTGTGTTCAATTGGCCTGAATTGATAGTAAGCCATGGCAAATGTTTCCGGGCCGGTACCCAGCCAAAAAGCCTTGGGAGAGGAGCGCCAAATTCGCAGGGCTCCGGTCCAGACGATTTTTCGGATTGCGCCTGATTCCGTCCCGCCGATTTCCAAAGCGGGTCCTGAAATAACGGGAGGAGTCTGAGGCGTAAAGACCAGATCTCGGAGGGGATTGGCAATTGTAAGTGTAAGTGTAAGTGTAAGAAGGGAAAAGACTAAAAATTGATTTATAATTTTGGATTTATGATTTATGAATAAAAAGCACCAGAAGACAAGGGAGGAGAAGCCGAAGGCCAGAAGGCCGGAGCGGGATTTGGTAAAGAGGAGGGCGAGAAAGTAAATAGTAAATAGTGAATAGTGAATAGGGTCAATTTTCTTGGATGTTAGGGCTTTGGATAGGGGGATAAAAATCAGCGCGACGAGGTAGGCTGCCAGCCAGTTAGGCTGGCCCAGAGTGGAAAAAACGCGGTTTCGCACGTCCTGGACCCACCAGGAGTCGTCTATTCCGAAATGCTCAGCGACTCCCCAGAGGGCGACAACGCCCGCAGTGATTAGTGAATAGTTAATAGTGGACAGGGTAGAACGGCGGTTCATGTTGGAGACGAATGCCCAGTAAAGGAGGGAGTAAGAGAGCAGAGACAAGAAGCCGCCGTTGAAGCGGGAATAGTAACCCAGCCAGGAAGTGCGGGGGTCGAGAGAGAATAAGAGGCTAAGAAATTGGGAAGTAAGGAAAAGAAGTATGGGGAGATCGAGGGGGGTCCGTTTGAAAATAACTTTTTTGGCAATAATGCAACGTGAAGCCCAGGCAAATACTATGGTGGCGGTTATCAGGTAAGTGACGATGATTTTGGGGAATTCGAAAAGTTCGGAGGTCGTGGGGAGAAAGATCAGAGGGACAAGGATAAAGAGAGCTATAAAAGACTTCTCAATCAGTTTCCCGGGCCAGGACATGAAGATAGTTTAGCAGAAACAGACAGCAGAATTTCAGATACGGTGAGATTGCAGAGCAGATCGCAAGGCGAGTACTAATGCTCTAACCTGGGAGTTGTCCAGTTTAGAAAAGGTGCTGTTAAGGATTTGATCTGGAACTCCTAAGTTATCTGTTTTTGCTTGGGGACTGTGCCTACCAAATCTATTTCTATCGGTAGAAAAATCTGGCATGCCGTTATTTGCCGATCGAGCCCATGTTTTAGCTCGCTTTCTGAAATCGGAGCGGTTTTTTTGGTGGAACTCCCTTTTGGATAGAGTTCCTAGACCCTTTCTATCTTCAGCTAATGCCTGTTCAATAACTTGGCGAATCGAGTTGCGCTGGCCCTCGGTCTGGACCAGACGGGAGAGGATCCGACTGTCTTTCTCAGCTTGAATCCCTTCGGCCTCTTTTGGAAGTAACCGGATTAGCTTAAAGCCGGTTCTGGGCGGAGGGTAGGCGGCTTGGGGAGGAAATGAGCCGATGACTTCAGAATCGAAAAAGGTTTGGGTAATAAGTGCCAATTTGCCGTAATCAGGGCTTTCGGGTCCAGCCTGTATTTCGGTAGCAAACCTGTCACCGGTGATAAGGTCAATTTCATTAATTGGCGCTCCAACCAATTTTCTTATTAGAGGTTCAATGATATGAAAGGGGATATTTCCTAAAACCTGTTGAAAGCCTTCGGACGGCCGTTGTCTTTGGAAAGGAAACCGTGAGGCGTCTCCAATGATAAATTTTACGTTAGAATGCCTTCCTGCTACCTCTTCTAAAAGAGGCTCAAACCTGGGGTCAATTTCGATAGCTGTTAGTTCTCCGGCTCTTTGGGCTATTAGATCACTGATGTGGCCTATTCCAGCTCCAATCTCTATTACTTCCGCCCCGGGTTGAACTAGCGAGACTACCTTGCGGATCACTGAGGGATCGACGATAAAATGCTGACCGATTTTCTCTGACAGATGTAGACGGAGGCTATCCAGCCTGGCACGAACATCTAGTAGTTCTCCTTTGTAGGCCACAGGCGTGTATTTTATCACGCTCCTACCGGATGGTTCCTCGGGTGGCTTGGTTACCGCTTCCTAAGACACCGATTTTCGGGTGTTTAATTACCACCTTACTAGCGCGGCTGTCAGGTTGAATACGGGTGAAATTAGATTCATTCATTACAGGTCAACATGACTGGCGGGATATCTGGCTTTATCAAAAACAGCTATTGCTGTCTTAAGTTTTGCTTTGACATTAATTGGTCTTTCAGAAAAACTTGCCTGGTTATTAATAAGTTCATTAATTAGCCAAAATGTTCTTCTTAAGGTCCCATATTGAACAAAGAAAGGTAGAGTTCTCTGCTCGTAACCAGATAGCGGGACTACACGTGTATACTCTTCCAGTATAATTTCGTGGGCTTTGCGGTTGATGGGTATCATGTTTGAAATAAGTTGCTCGAGGTCATCAATTCTTCTGCCATATCGCTGTCTATCAAAATCAATGAGATAGCATTCGCCTGAATGGGTAAACAACAAATGCGTCGGGTCTAAATCATCGTGTATAATCCCCCTTGCTAATCTCTCTTCCATCAGATCCAACGTTCTTGTGTTTGACAAGAATTCAATTAGAGGTTCAACCTTTTCCAATAATTGAGCCATGGGTACTTGGACATTTAATTTGCGAAAAACATTTACCTTTCCATTTAACTCACCTAGCGCCATTTTGTATCTTTCAACTAGTTCTGGAACCCATAACTCCGACATTTTATAGTCCAAAATTGTGTGTTGGTTAATTTGAAAATTACTGGTTGATAAATGGAAGATGGCCAAGGTTCTGGCTGCAACTCTAATTAAATCCTCTTTTGGTAAATCTGTGCCGTGGATTGAAGCGCCTGATATCCAGGGTGATAATGAACATGGTACGGAGTCAGGATCGATAACATAGGGGTCTCCGATTGAAGAATCAATAAATCCTGAATAGTTTTTAAAACCCATCGTTTTTAGGTGAGCAAATACTTCCTTTACAAACTCCATTGTTTTTATTGATGCTTCTCCGTGTCTTTTGAATGCGTAAGTATTGCCTTTGCCGTCAATAATTTTATAAACTCCATAATTGAAGTAACCCTTTGGTGTGTAGTCTAATACACGAATAGCTCTAACATCATGCCAATTCGAGTGAACAAATGTAGCAATAGGAAGCAGCTCGGTTGCATCTAATTCTCTCTCTGTTTTTATAAAAGACATGTCATTAGCTGTTTTTGTTTAATATTTGCAATAATGGTTTATAAACAATATCCTTGCACAAAAAAGTCTCGGCGTACTTCTTCGCTTCTGATTCAATTTGTACTCTAAAATTTAAGTCGGTTAATAATCTATTTACGAGTGACGCAAAATGTTCATAGTTATTTATTACCAAATAGGCTTTGTTTATATATTTATCTACAAGTCCGGTTGCGCCAGCTCTGGTTGATACTAAAGCCTTGCCATGCAATAGGGCTTCCACCGATTTAATTTCCAGCCCAGTTCCAGCGAGTACAGGATTAATAACAACACTCGCCCTCTCATATTCCGCTTTAAGTGAGGGTTTGTATCCAACTGGTATTACGCCCTTATCTATCATTCTTCTTGTATCTATGGTCTCGCTAAGAGGACCGCACACCCTTAAATACACATCTTTATTTTTAGTACGAATCTGTGGCCAGGCTTTGGAAATAAACTCGTGTAAGCCGTGTTTATTGGGATCATTTTTATATCCCACGACCATCACTATTTTCTCGTCAGACTGTACGGCGTACTTTTTGTTTGGCGTAGTTTTGGAACACTCGCTAGCACCATGTCCAACTAATATTACCTGTTTTTCTGGAAACATACTTTTAAGAATTCTTACTTCTTCTGCTTGGATTGCCATCAACACATCAAAATAAGATAGGGTGTCAAGCTCGGTTATCTTGTCTAAATTATGCCTAAATTCGTAGCCTTTCTCCTGAAAAATTTCTTTCCTAAGAAAATAAATATTGTGGGTGTCAATTATTTTTAAAGAATCTAATTTCATTCCGTTTAATACTTTGCCCACATGAGCGAACTCTACAATAATACTGTGATACGCATACTCACAAAAATGCTGTTTTAACTGTCTTCTGATTTTCTCTTGTTCTTGCTTTGTCCCCTCAATATTTCCTCTAACGAGCGTTATGCTTGATACTAATCTCCGTAACTCTTCTAGATCTTCATAACCTTTGATTGGTTGACAAATTAATATGTAGTTAATGCGGAAATTGTTGCTCTTTAAGACTCTGATCAAGGAGGATATTCTAGCTTTTGCCCCGTTATTTATCGGGAAGGGATTGATGTCCGATATTATTGCTATGTTCTTAATATCCGCCGTTTTCATTGACTGGATCGACGAAATTATATATAGTTGGCGTGGTTAAAGCAATTTTACATGTGAATTCTAGAAATGTTGTTATAGTCGCTGCTCACCCAGACGACGAGGTTCTTGGGTGTGGGGGAACGATCTCTAAACTAATTAAATCAGGGCACCGAGTAATTTTACTTTATCTTTCTTCTGGGGATAGTCAGGAGGAAAGGAGAGAAAAGGAAGCTTTGAGGGTGTGTGACTTTTTTCAAATTTCCTCTCACTATTTTCTTCGACTTAAAGGGCCAAGTTTTAAAGTTTCTTCACCAAACATACAGAAGGTAATAAGAATTTTTAAACTAATTACACCTACGCTTGTATATATTAATCATGATCAAGAATCAGATTATGAGCACAGAATTGCTTTTCAACTTGTGACCGAATCATACTGGCGATATAACCATCAAGTATCTTTTGAAAAACGGGCTATGGGGATTGTGCTTTACGAAGTCCATAGACTTTTATTAACACATAATCTTGTTGAAGATATTTCAGCTGAGATGGACACTAAGATGAAGGCAATGTCTCTCTACCATTCCCAACTCAAGTCTACCAGATGGGATTTAGCGATAAAAGGACTAAATCAATATCGTGGTCGACTTCACAATCAGATGAAATTCGCTGAGGTATTTCAAGTAAAAATATTAAATTCTATTCTTCCTTATCTTCATTACTAACTGGAAATAATAGCCGAATAGTAAAGTCATCTTCCATATAAAGAGATACAATCCTGACAATACCCCCTTTATTTTTGATGCCTCAAATATATACTTTCTCACACTTCCAATAAATCCGGTAGGTTTGTCGTGTACACCAAGTTCTACCCCTATTCTCTTACCGACACCATACCAAAAGGCGCTTTTAAGATCTCTAAATGGTGTTAATGGGGGGTGATAGACCACTGCGGACGGGTTATAAGATATTCTAAGATTGGCTTTCTGAACCCGTTTGTCAAATTCGCTGTCTTCCAGCCAGCATAACGACGGGTGGAAATAATAGCCGCCAATAAAGTTCTTTATTTTTTTATTGAATAGCAAGGGTGGGGAGTAGGCGTTAATCTTATCTGAAGTATGAAACTCTCTTGCCCTGGAAACAACTGCAGTTATCCAAGAATTACTTTTAAATATCACCTTACCTTTAGACAACAAGTTATTACCCAAATTTTTAAATAACTTCTTAATTGTTTTCTTTTTAAAAGTGCAATCTGAGTCCATAAGAAGAACATTGTCGAAGTGTGAAGATTTGATACCGTTGTTATAAGCGCCAGCGATACTTGCATAAGGTATCTCACATACTGTGAAGGAAATGTTGGGGTAAAGTCCAGCGCGTTTTTTTTGAGAGATCATTTTATCTACCAATTTTTTTATGGTTTCAGTAGGTCGATTCAGTGAAATAACTACTTCTACCGCCTCATCGATCGAGTCGACGCAGGTTTTTAAACGTAGATCATTGCTCACCGGAATTACAACGGAGACTTTCATTTTGTAACTATAAAATCACCGATGGCCAGATAATCAGTGGAATTGCCATAAAAAGAAAGAAGGGCGTCGGTGGGGGTACAAACTATTGGCTCCCTAGACCCATTGAAAGAAGTGTTTAGAACAAGTCCATAACCGCTTAGTTTCTCGAAATGATGGATCATGTCATGATATTTGGGATTGGTTAGTTTGGATACTGTTTGAGGTCTTGTAGAATTGTCTAAGTGAACTACTCCCGGAATTTTGTCGCGGTATTGAGGTTTAACGTTAAAAGTGTGCAACATAAACGGGGAGGGAAAGCTTTCTTCCAGATAAAGGGAGGTTTTTTCTTCTAAAATGCTTGGTGCAAGGGGTCTCCAGTGTTCTCTATTCTTGGCGTCATTTACCCGTTCGCTCATGCCTGGTTTAGTAGGATTTGCTACGATACTTCTGTTTCCTAGGGCTCTAGGTCCGATTTCTTCAGCTCCTTGAAACCAAGAAACGATGTTACCATCAAAAATTAATTTAGCTACATCTTTCCCAATAGAGTTAGTATGTTTGTATTTTACTTTAACTTTGTCTAACACAGATTTAATTTGGTTATTATTGAAAGAGGGTCCTAAGTAAGCAGTGTCTAAAGCTTTATTAGCCTTTTTCCCGCCAACATATAAAGCGGCGCCTGCTGATACTCCAGCATCTGAAGTGTTGGGAGGAATATAAAGATTAGAAACCTCCGGAAGTCGGGCGATAAGAGTATTTGCGGAGCAGTTTAAAGCAACTCCACCAGCCATACAGATATTAGAAACACCAGTTTTTTTTACCAGAGCTTTGGCTAGATGGACTAAGGTTTGTTCCAGTGTACGTTGGGCAGAGGCAGCAATGTCTTTATGGATTTTTTTTAACTCTAGCTCCCTTCGGGTGAATCCATATAAAAGGTCGAAAGGGTATTTTACTAGGTTTTCTGATCCAAATTGTTTAGACAATTCCTTTTTCCAGGCTTCGACGACTCTTCTTTGTTGGTCCAGGGAAGAATCCCTGGGTTTGAGGGGCAAATTCACTTGATAACCACCGGGAGTTAAGTCGATTTGTTTGAATTCATAAAGCGGTTGGCCATAAGGTGCAAGACCCATGGTTTTGCCTGCAGAATCTAATCCTAATCCGATAAAGTCGCTAACAGCTTCGTAGAAGTATCCGAGAGAGTGTTCTATATCAAACGACTGAATAATCTTGATTTTTCCTTGGTTTCCAATCGCAAAAGTAGTTGAAACATCTTCTCCCTGACCGTCAACAATAAGTATTGCTGCCTTATCATTACCTGAGAGGTAATACGTTGAAGCGGCATGTGCTAAATGGTGTGATACCAGCTCTATTTTAGGTTTCTTTGCGTATGAAAAATATTTTTTTGGAAAGAATATTTCATACAGATTATCTAACTTAGACTCATTTATTCCTGCTATCTGATATAACTTTTTGTAATCCCACCCAATGGCGACTGTTTCGATATCATCTAAGGTGATACCCACTTGATCTAGACACCACAAAGTTGAAAACAGGGGGGTTTTATCGTAGGCATGTTTCTTGCGAGTAAATCTTTCTTCTTCTACCATGGCCAGGATGCTTCCGTCTTTTATGATACAAGCCGAAGCGTCGTGGCTTCTTGTGAACCAGCCGGTTAGACCTAAAATATAACCGCTCATATAATGGATTTTTCGAAAGTATTCCAGTAACTTTTGCTTTTGAAGCGCCAAAATGAAGAGAGAGCTTCGTCGAAGTTTTTGTATTTTGAGAAGCTGTTGATAAAATTAACCAGTTTTTCCTTGCCGCTTTTTGCTATAAGGAAACAAATAAATTTGTATGAGGTTAGATAAGCCAGTGCAGGGATGGGATGAGATGAAAACGTGGAAGGATTTTTTTGGAGATTTGGTATTTTGTGTTGGCGCGTGAGGTTTTTAAAATCTTTTTCTCTATTTTTAATTCCACTGTCCCTTCCGACAAAAACGGCAATTCCTTCTTCAAACCAAATGGGCAGACTGATTGAATTTCTTTGAAAATGCAGATGTACTAATTGATGTGCAAGGCTTGATTTTAGGTCCTCCAGTGTATGACCTGTGATTTCCTTTTTCCACGACAATGGGTCTGATAGATATATTTTTCCGTCTTTATTGGTAGTTACACCCCAAACAGGCCTTTTTTTTCCTATCAGTTCGCACATGTGATCAAAATCCCGGGCAATAATAATTTCAGTATCGGGGGGTGGAGTACCGAAAAACATACTCACCTTGGACTTAGCCTTGTTAAAGGCATTTATTACCAGACGAGAATCATATGAGGTCAAGTTTTGGTGATGGAAAATGAAATTATCCATATTAAGAAATTAATACGTTTCGGATTTGCTTTTGTCTTTTCTTAATAGCGTTTCGGAAATGGGGATAATGGTACTCTACAAATTTGGCAATTCTGGGTGGCGCTATATCGATATGAGAATTTAGTGAATATAAAATGTCAAGCTGTCTTTCGCTTTCTAAAGAGTCAAAACGGGTGATATATCCCCCCCAAATTGTATTTGACTGATCAATAAACGGATCCTGAAGAAAGTGATCGTTTTTATAGCCACTACAAGTAAAAGCAACTGCCCGGTTGAAACAAGCTTTACATGAACCGCAATTATTACCCAGGTAGCAGCTGGTTGTTTCCCCAGGAGAAATTCCATATCTATCTGTCCAATATCTCGACCAGTAGCTGACTATCTCTGGCTTGGTATACGAGTAGAAGGGAGTAGTAACCCGGATATTCTTTTTGTAGGCTGAATTAAAAAGCAGGGTGGTTGAATCGTAAAAACGTTGGCTCTTGTCGGTATTAACCGGTGTTATTTCCTCTTTGTGGGCGCATAATAATATGTCTACCGACGGGCTGTTTGAACGTGAAGCAATTTCGGCGGCTATAGATGCAAATAAAAGATTTCGAGCGGGAATTATGCCACTTTTCCACCTGGACCACCCAGCGTCAACATACCTGGCTAAATCCAATTTAATAATCCAGGGCTGAACGTTTAACTTCTTACATAATTCATTTACGACCGCCAGTTCTCTGTTTTCATTTTTTTGACCGAAACCAATCCAAACGGGGAGTACTTTTCTTTTTGCGTCCAGAGAGTACATCAGCCCTGCTGTACTATCGATACCCCCACTAAAGGAAACCAAACAATCGTAACTGTTACTGTCTTGATTAGGGTGGAATACAGAACCGTTAGAGACAAAATTTAGTAATAGATTGAAGTCTCGCGGAGCGGCTCGCTTATCGTTAAGAATATAGCTTAGAAAGGTTTGGAGAAATTTACTATCGGCAAATGCGTTACCGTATACGGTTATGGAGTCGCTTTCCAAATAACCTGCCAGTGTGGTTAACAGCGAAGTCTTTACAACGGAGTCTATGTTATATAGCTGAGGGTCAGTAAGGCCAATTAAAGAACTAGTTATTTCTCTGCCGTTGATTGCCCCCAATTTTTTGTCCATTATGTACCTCTTTGATCTCCGAACCAATTCAGCTGGTGGCGGTAACCGATATGCCAGTTTCTTTCTGAGACAGAGGGTTCGAGAAGTTGTGCTTGAGCTTGAATGCTTTCCCAACTACGCCCTTGGGGCATAACAATTATTTTTTCATTTGGGATTTGACATTCTTGTTGTATTGTTCTGATTTCGTTAAGTTCGGCAAGATCGGTTACAACAAATTTTAACCAGGATTTTTGCAATCGGGCAATGTGGGTGATGACATCGGGGTGGAAGCGGCGTTTGCGGCTGTTGCCACTTCCGGATAGTTTTGGTGAACAATTAAACTGGCAATCTTCCAGTTCGGGAAGAGGCAAGATGGTTCCGTTTGTTTCAATTTCGATTTCGAATTCTGAAAGTTCCCTAATAAGCTCTACAATTTTCCCTTGCTGAAGCAAAGGTTCTCCCCCGGAAATGACTAATCTGTGTCCGGTTTCTATCTGAGGGTGGTTCTGTCGCCAAGCTTGACGGATGTTTACTGCTGTCTGATTAATGCTCCAGTCTCTTGGTTCTTTCCAGAATTCTTCCATCCTGGGATTCCAGGTGTATCTGGTATCGCATTGCCAGCCGGTAGGAAAACCACAGGTAAGATTGCAGAAATGTAACCGCAAAAATACTACTGGCAGTCCGGCTGTGCCACCTTCCTTCGTGGTCAGACCTTCTCCTTGGAGGGTGGCAAAGACACCATCGCCGCTAACCTTAAACATGTCAGACAGTATCTTTATTCGGGCTTTGTCTTCCGGGGTGGGACGGTAGTCTGTTTCGAGGAGTTTCATACGATGTCCTTCTTACAACAAATTACAAGACTATTGGGTGTTTCCCAGAGCTGGATTTCTACTAGTTTCAGATTTGTTCCAAATTTATCAATAAAAAGCGGTTTCAGCCGCTCAAACGACCAGCGGGCAATGTTTTCTGCGGTGGGAACAAAGGGAACCGATATATATTTGAAGTCAGGCTGTTTTTTAAAAAAATCCATTAGAATGTGGTCTTTTTGCCATACCATGAAACCATGATCCAAAACGTCATGAATATTTTCGACGATTATTTTCTTTATGTCTTGAAAATCTATTACCATACCTTCACTTGAGTCTCCTGACTTGTCTATCAATTTTCCACTGACATGGACGATCATTTTATACCGGTGACCATGGAGATTGCGGCATTTGGAGCGATGGTTAGTTACTCTGTGCCCCATGTCCCATTCGATTTGTCTGGTTACAATCATATAGTTTTTATTGAATCAATATTTAAGGCGTTAATATCTCTGTAAAATTGATCTAATGCTGACGGGTTATCCTTCATTAGACCTCTGCGGGTCGCTGTTTTGGTCATAACCCCCTTTTTCTTTATGCCTCTCATACTGACGCACAAATGCTCGGCTTCGATGCAGACAATTACTCCACGGGGGCAAAGATACTTTTCAAGAGAATCGGCAATCTGCTTTGTTAGGTTTTCCTGGGTCTGAAGCCTGTGGGCATACATTTCTACAACTCGGGCGAACTTTGATAGACCTAGGATTTTGCCATTGGGGACGTATCCGATATGTACTTTTCCGAAGAAAGGGATCAGGTGGTGTTCACAAAGGCTATAAAAATCGATGTTGGCTACCGTTATTATCTCGTTGTAGCCATTACTGGCGAATGTTTTATATAGTTTCTTTTCCTCTTGAGTGTAACCTCCTAGTAGTTCGTGATACATTTTGAGTACCCTATCAGGAGTCTCTCTTAATCCCTCGCGCTGAGTATCCTCTCCCAAGTGAAGGAGTAGTTTTTGTATTAAAGATTGGGGATTGTCATTTAATCCAGTATGACTTCTTTTCATATGCAGGTTTTAAAGGTCCGGATCTAGGTCCGGCAGCCCTGCTACCTTTCTGGAAGGGATTATATAATATTTCTATTTGCTAATCAAACCTATAGGCTTTTCGATGTTAAATACTTTTACTGATTTGGCTTCAAATATTTCATTAATCTCAGCCTCGATTTGAGATTTTTCCCTCTTGACGCAAGTGAGCAGATCGATTTTTAAATAGCTCTCTTCAGGCCAGGTGTGTAACATCAGATGGGACTGGGATAAAATGGCAGCCGGGCTGCTGGGTAAAAGGCGGGTTAGGCGGTGTAAATGTTTGATCCATATTTTCCATTAATAACAGGCTTGGTTTTGGGGGTCACCTCACAAATGAACAAGGAGCTGGTACTGCCGATGGACTCAGCTCCGTGATAACGGTTGAATTTGTCAAAAACATATCTGATCATAAGACCCGCCCGGGTTATAGCTTCGTAAATGGGAATAAATCTTTCTTTGGCCAAGTCACTATTGCCATAGCAAATGTAAATTCGGGCTGTGGGGTTACTTTTATCCAGTGCCTGGATAGCCCGGGTTAAAAAAAGTTCGATACCCGCAGTGGTGTAAGGCGGGTCTGTAAAGACAATGTCATGTTGGTCTTTGTAATTGGCAGGAAGGTCTGAACGGGCGTCGTATTTTACCGTTTTCAGGGTTAGATTTTCGCCTACTGCCACTTGGTTCAAATTGTTGAGTACGTCTTTATCGATATCGAGTACGGAAACGCTCGCCGGATAGCCGGTTTTAGCTATACAGACGCTGGTAAAATCATCATCGCCCAAAAAAAGCAGTCGTTGGCCGCGAATATCCCCTTGAAAATCCAATAGAGCGCTTCTGAGAGCGGTCGTTTCTACCGTGGCCGTAAATTGATCGTATTGCCGTTTGGGTTTTACTCTCAGATGCGAATATTTCCGGAGGAGATCCAGGGCATCTGTGTAAGCTGGGGTGTCTCTTAAAAAATTCCACATACTTTCTGAGGTGAGATGGTTGGGGGATAGGACATCGTTTGCGACAGCTATCCCCGTCGGGTTGAGAGACGTATAATGTGAGGCTGGATCTAACCAGCCGGTCAGCTCGGACTTTAGAGAATTTAAAGCGTTTCTGGCTATTCCCAAGTTGACAAGCAGGGTGTTGTTTTCTACCGGTCCGGCCTTGAGATAATATAAGAAGTCGTATATTTTCCCGATTGGGAGACCGGTTTTTTTAGATGTTTTGGAGATTCTGGCTTGGAACTGACTTTTGTTTTGCCCCATGTTATATGAATTATATAATTCATTAGGCGAATTTTCCTGGGGGATGGCAAAAATAAGAATCTAAAGCGAAAATATTGATTATTAGTGGGTGTGGGTGTAGACTATGGGGTAATGAGAAGAGGGAAAAGTGTTGATGGCGAGTCAGTGGGAGCTTATTTGTCCGACTGGCAACGATTGCGATTAAGAGCAATAGGACGCCAGGGTGACTTGCTGAACGAATGTGATGGGAATGAATGTTTGACCTCAATGTTGGCTTTTTAAAGAGATCCTTTCAGTTTGATTTGTGGAAGATTTTCAAGAAGGACGGTTTCGCCGAGAGTTGAGGCACAGAGAGCGGCAAACAGAAGTCAGGGGTAACCGGGAGCTAGTGGGATTGGTTTTTGGCAGTATTGAGGATATCCGTTGCCGCGGATCTAAACTCTTCCAGTTGATGCGCTTGTTCAGTGGTGGGCGGACCTGTTTGTATTGTGAGGTGATGGCTGAGTGTCCAGTATGCACCAAGCTGTCGACGTTCACTCTCGTTTAGTCCGGATAGAGGGATAAAGTGGCCAAAACGGCCAAAACTTTCGGGGTGAATTGTCATAATTGTAGAAGAATTATAGCATCGCTAGGGTTATAGTATGGAACTCTATCGGAACTCGGAAGGTATTAGCGGCGGAGGTGGTGGATACCTCCTAGAAAAGCGATTCCGAGAAATATAGCGCCAGGAATTCTGGGGACGACTTCACCCCACCCAGAGAGATCTTTGAAGTCGGGGATAAAGAAAGTACATGCACCAATAGCGGCTAATAACAGAATACCCATTAGATCTGCTCCACTCTTCTTTGGTATATCTCTACTGTTCTCTGTATGCCTATGGGCCATAATATATTCTCTCATTTACTACAGGATGTGTCAAGGGAGGGTATAATTGGCGGATGGGGATAGAGGCAGAAAATCCGTGCCTGAATTGCAGAATTCGGCAAATGCTGATTGAAGGCTGTTGTACGAATGAGGTGGGGTTTGGAACTAAGCTGATTACTAATGGACTGAGGAGGGTCAGGGTGTGCGCGAAACTGGTGGTCGGTGATGGGCCGCCCTTTTGCGGCAAGTATGGTACGACGCCGGAGAATTGTCAGGGCTTTTCTTGCCGGAGGCGGCGGTTGTGGAATACTAGATGACGGGCTTGCACTAGGTCAAGGTTAATCGTATATTGCGGTTGATATGTTAGATTATATATTTGGCCTCCTCTCGTATGACGTGGGGATTGATTTGGGGACGGCGAATACACTGGTGTATGTAAAAGGCAAGGGGATTGTTATCAGGGAACCGTCGGTAGTGGCCAGGCACAGGAAAACAAAGCAGGTATTAGCAATCGGTGAAGAGGCCAAGAAAATGCTGGGGCGGACACCGGCGACGATTGAGGCGATCCGGCCCCTGAAGGACGGAGTGATTGCCGATTTTGACGCGACGGAGGCGATGCTGAAGCATTACATCCTGAAAGTTCATGAGTCGGGCAAAATAATCCCGCGGATTCCCAAGCCGCGGGTGGTGGTGGGAATTCCTTCCGGAGTGACGGAAGTGGAACGAAGGGCTGTCCAGGAAGCAGCGCTTTCCGCCGGAGCCAGACAATGCTTTTTGATAGAGGAGCCGATGGCGGCGGCAATCGGGGCGGCACTGCCAATCTCCGATGCCGGGGGAGTGATGGTGGTGGATATCGGAGGGGGAACCAGCGAAATGGCGGTCATTTCCCTGGGAGGGATAGTACTGAATAAGTCCATACGCGTTGCGGGTGACGAGATGGATGAGGCGATTGTGCATTACATGCGGCTGAAATATAACATCCTGCTGGGGGAAAGGACGGCGGAGGAGATAAAGGTGACGCAGGGAAATGCGCACCAGTCAGCGTTCAGTGATCAGCGTCTGGCCTCTAGTGATGAGAAGACAGAGGAGGAAACAAAGAAATCCGGGACCAGATTTATGGTGGTTAGGGGGAGGGATCTGGAATCGGGACTGCCGCGGAGCCTGAAAATTTCTTCAGAGGAAGTGAGGGAAGCATTGATGCCGGTATTAAAACAAATTACGGTAGTAGTGGCGGAGCTGATCGAGGAAACGCCGCCGGAACTGGTATCGGATATTTTGGAGCGGGGAATAATGCTGGCCGGCGGGGGGAGTCTGATTGCCGGGATGGATAAGTTTATGAGTGAGGAAACCCGGATGCCGGTATATGTCGTGGATGATCCGATGACGGCGGTAGTGCGGGGGTGCGGGAAAGTGCTGGATGATATTGAACTTTTAAAAAGGGTGAAAGTAGTGGGAGGGTTGAGGTGAAGAGGTTTCGGCCTGGGGTGAGTTTTGGGGATTTTGTGGTTAAGGACAGTTCGACTCGGAAAAGCCGGGTGCCGCCGGAAACGGAAGCGGATTACCGGCGGGGATGGCTGGTATGGCTGGGAATCGTGGCAGTGTTCGGGTTGGTGGCAGTGCGGCTGGTGCAATTGCAGGTAATGCTGGGAGGCAGGTACAGGATTTTGGCGGATGAGAATCGAATAAAACAGATTCGGCTGGCTGCTCCCCGGGGAGTAATTTTTGATCGGAACGGGACGGCGATAGCCGGGAATGAACCCGCGGTACAAAAGGATGAAGCTACTGGCCTGGAAACGCCGAGCTGGCAACGCCGATACTTTCTGGGAGAAGCCGGGGCCCACATATTAGGGTATCTGGGGGAAGTGAGTCAGGACGAAGTAGGATTGCTGCGTGAGGCAGGCAGGAAGTACGAACCCAAAAGCCGGATAGGAAGGACAGGGTTGGAGGAGGGATACGAAGAGAAAATACGGGGAAAGGACGGCGGGCGGCTGGTGGAGGTGGACAGTGCCGGACAAGTGGTGCGGGAGCTGGGGTACCGAAAGCCTACTGCCGGAGATGAATTACGCCTGACAACAGATGCGGATTTACAGAAGGCGGCGTATGACGCGTTTGGTTTCCGGCCGGAGCGGATATTGAAAGGGGCGGCGGTGGCAAGTATTCCGGGTACGGGGGAAATTTTGGCTTTGGTTTCGTCCCCGAGTTTTGACCCGAATTTGTTTATAAACGGGCAGGCGGACGGGGTGGCGGGAGTTTTGAATAATCCGGAGTTGCCGATGTTCAACCGAGGGTTAGGGGGACTGTATCCTCCGGGATCGACTTTCAAAATGGTGACTATGGCGGCCGCTTTGGCCTCGGGGAAAGTGAATTCGGGTTTTACTTTTGCGGATACCGGAGTGATTCGAGTGGGATCCTACAGTTACAGCAATTGGCTGTTTAACAAGCGGGGACAGACGGAGGGAGTAGTGGGGTTTGTGAGAGCTATGTCGCGATCGACAGACACGTTTTTTTACAAAGTCGGGGAAATGACGACCCCGGAGGTAATGGCCCAGTGGGCCAAAGACTTGGGATTGGGACAAAAAACCGGTGTGGAAATTTACGGGGAGGCGGGGGGGCTGATCCCTGATCCCCAGTGGAAGGAGCTGGAGAAAGGGGAAAAATGGTGGTTGGGAAATACTTACCATATGGCGATCGGGCAGGGAGATATTCTGGTGACACCGGTACAGATGAATTTGGTGACAAATGTAATAGCCAGCGGGGGGAGGAAATGCAGACCGCATTTGATTAATGAATCAATGAACGATGGTCAGTTACCAATGAATGACGCAGTGACACAATGTCCAAATATCAAGATCCCGAAGGAAACCTTGAAATTGATCCGGGAGGGGATGATCGGCGCCTGCAGTCCGGGGGGGACTGCTTTTCCGTTGTTTGATTGGAATGAGGCGGCAATTCAGTCTAAGTCTAAGTCTCTGTATGCAGACCGTGGGGATCAACAATTACCGGTGATTGCCTGCAAGACCGGAACGGCGGAGTATGTAGCTGCGGACGGGAGAGTCCTGGCACACGGGTGGCTGACAGCGTTTGTTCCGGCGGATGACCCGCAGATTTCGGTGACTGTGGTGGTGGAAGGAGGGGGGGAGGGTTCAAATGTGGCGGCACCGATAGTACGCAAAATTCTGGCGAAGTATTTTAGCGTTGAAGACAGCTATCCGTATTCGGCTATTCCTCAGGAAGTGGGGGAATAATTTTGCAATATTAAACGGTCGTGAGAAATGATAAATTGATGTATGGGGAAGAGAAGAATAACAGCGAGCGGCCTTCTAAGATTAATAAGTGATTTGGGAGATGAGCTATGGCACGATACCAAAGCGGAAGCATACAGGAAAGCTTATGGACCCAAAAAAGTATTCAGCCTGGATGATTATTTCCCTTCGGTGGTAGAAAAAGTAACTGGTAACTTAATGCGCAAAGGTTATGTGGAGAAAGTGGAGGCTCCAGAGGGGATAGTGATTAAGTTGACGGATAAAGGGAGACAAAAACTGCTGTTTTTTAATTTAGGGGAGATACAACCTAAGGAGTCTGTTAAATGGGACGGAAAGTGGAGAATGGTATTTTTTGATGTGGCCGAGACAGACAGGGATAAAAGAGATTCATTAAGAGGGTATTTAAAAAAGTTGGGATTAAAGCAGATGCAGGAGAGCGTATGGATATCACCGTATGATATAGGGAATGAGGTGAGGTATTTACGGGAGTTATTGGAAATTCCACACTCGGTAAAATTGGGAGTTTTAGATGAAATAGAGAATGCGGAGGATTTAAGGAAGTGGTTTAAATTGGATTGATTTTTATTATTTATTACGACCGTGAGAAGGGGAAAATTATTGGAAGTAGATGATTGGGTTTAGGCCAGGCGGCGGTGAAGGAAGAGACCGGAGGTGGTTAGTAGGAAACCAAGGCTGAGGAAAGCCAAGGTGGGAGCGACAGCACCGGCGGTGGGCGTATCCGAGGTCTTAAGCTCCCCTATACCTTCGGGTGCAGGGCCGATGGTAAGAGTGAAATCGGCAAAGTTTGATCCGCCTGCGGCAAAGACGACAGTATGGTCACCTTCGGATAAAGATACCGGGTGGCTCCAATTGCCGGATGCGTCAGCGACGGCCGTGGCGGCAGATCCGTCAATGGTGGCGGTGACGGTTTCCCCTGCCGGAGCGATACCTGAAAAGGTGAGAGTGCCGTTGGTATACCAGAGGTGGCGGAAAGTAGCGCCGGTAGTGTTGAGACTGCCGACAGCGGTCAGCTGGTAAGCGGAGGCTGAAGTGCGGGCAGGACTAGCAGAAGCAAACACCAGTAAAACAAAAAGAACCAGCAGGATTCGGATAGCCATGAAACTAGTTAATAGTAGTTATTTCAAAGTTGCCTGTCAAGATAGTCTTTGGTTTAATGATACAATGCCGGGAATGAATTTGGTGATTGTGGAATCGCCCACCAAAGCTAGGACATTGGGAAAATACCTGGGAGAGGAGTATAACGTGGAGGCCAGTTACGGGCATGTACGGGATCTGCCGGAAAAGCGGATGGGGGTGGTCATTACCTCCCCGGAAAACGAAGATGCCCCAGGTTGGCATTTCGAACCGGAGTATGTCCAGACCGGAAAACAGAAAGGGAGGATGGAGGAGATCCGGAAACTGGCTGAGAAATCAGACCGGGTGTACCTGGCGACTGACCCGGATCGGGAAGGAGAAGCGATCGCCTGGCATGTAGTCATGCTTCTAAATTCAAAAATCAAAGGTCAAAATTCAAATCAAATTCCAAATTCAAATTTTAAAAGGATTGTTTTCCATGAGATTACGGAGAGTGCGGTTCAGGAGGCTCTTTCTCATCCGGGGCAAATTAATATGCGGTTAGTAGAAGCCCAGCAGGCTCGGCGGGTGGTGGACAGACTGGTGGGATATAAGCTGTCGCCGCTTTTGTGGAGAAAGGTGCGGCGGGGGTTATCGGCCGGGAGGGTGCAGAGTGTGGCGGTCCGACTGGTAGTGGAAAGAGAGAGGGAGATTGCAGCTTTTATTCCAGAAGAATATTGGATAATTATGGTAAAGCTGCATAATTTTCAATTTTCAATTTTCAATGTTCAATTAGTTGAAAAAAATGAAGAAAAGTTAAAAATTACAAATGGCCAGGAGGCGGGAATTGCAGAACAGGATTTAAGAAAGGCAGAGTATACAGTGGATGGGGTGGAAAAAAAAGACTTCCGCAGGTCCCCGCCGGCGCCATTTACTACTTCGACACTACAGCAAGCGGCAGCTAACCGGATAGGGTGGTCGGCCAAGAGGACGATGCAGGTGGCGCAGGCATTGTACGAGCAAGGGTATATTACTTACCATAGAACGGATTCGACGAACCTGGCGGTGGAAGCGTTGAGATCCGCGGCCAGGTTTATCGGGAATGAATACGGAAGCGAATACGCCTTGAAAATTCCCCGGATGTACAAGACGAAAAGCAAGTTGTCCCAAGAAGCCCATGAGGCTATCAGGCCAACTAAAGTTGACACAGTGCCGGATTCCCAGGGTTTGGGGCTTAATAGGGATGAGGCGAGGCTGTACGAGATGGTTTGGAAAAGATTTGTGGCTTGTCAAATGGCGGAGACGAGGGGAGTAAGTGTAAGAGTAAGTGTAAGTGGTAAGGCTGGGGGCGCGGTATATGGATTGGAGGCGAAGGGGGAAACAATAAGTTTCGAGGGGTGGCTCCGGTTGTATAAGTCAAATTCAAAGTTCAAAGATCAAAATTCAAGTGAAGTAAACGGAGAGAACGAAGCGACGGTGGACGAGAGGATTCCGGAGGTGAGTGAGGGGGAGAAATTGGAGTTTGTGGATATTAAATCCGAGCAAAAGTTTACCTTGCCGCCAGCCAGGTATAGTGATGCATCTCTTATCAAAACCCTGGAGGAAAAGGGGATCGGCCGGCCGAGTACATATGCGCCGACTTTATCGACGATCCAAGAACGGCAGTATGTGGAGAAGGTCGAAAAGAGATTTCACCCAACAGCCCTGGGGGTAGCGGTGAACGATTTTTTAGCGGACAATTTTGCAAACATAATTGATTACGGTTTTACGGCTAAAATGGAGGATGAACTGGATGCGATTGCGGTTGGGGAAAGAGAATGGCAGCCGGTGGTCGGGGAATTTTACGAGCCGTTTGAAAAACATCTCGAACAGGTGTCAGATACTGCCCAGAGAGTGAAAGTCGGGGTGGAGGAGACGGGAAACCCGTGTCCGAAATGCACTTCGGCAGGCTCAATGCCGGTTGGGCGGGAGATCGTAAGGATCGGAAGATACGGCAAGTTTTTGGCGTGCAGCCGGTACCCGGAGTGCGACTACAGAGCCAACTTTGTCAATAAAACGGGGATAAAATGTCCTAAATGCGGGGGTGACGTGATATTGCGGCGAACTAAAAGCCGAAAAAGTTTTTACGGCTGCAGTAATTATCCCAAGTGTGATTTTGCGAGCTGGACCCGCCCTACGCCTAAAGCTTCGGAGATGACAGACAAATTGAAAGGTGAGGTAAAATAAGGATATGGATGAAGTGAATGACGATTTGTTGATGATAGATAAACCGATAAGAAAAATAGTTAGGGACGTTGTTGTTATGACGGGTAGTCTGCTTCTATTAGCACTTGTGGGACATGAATATGGTCATCCGAATATTGGGTTGGTAGTGGGGGTAGTGATGGCCGGTTTGATATATGTTGGGATAAGTGCAAACGACCAAGCAAGGGCTGATATGCTGGCTCGAGGAGAGGAGTCCCGTCACAAATCTGTGGGGTTGACATTTATAGCAAAAACGATTGAGAATTTGACCAGGGAAGGTGGAAAAGGTAAGGCGCGGGAAGCCAGACCGGAACCCGCGGCGGCGGATTAGTGGTAAAATAAGTAGTTAATGAGGAGAGGATTGTTTGTCGTATTGTACGGCCCGGCGGGAGTGGGAAAAAGCAAACAGCTGGAGATATTGGATGATACCTTGCACCGGATGGGGATTTCCTGCCGGAGGATCAAATATCCGATTTATAACCTGGAGCCGTCCGGATCGGAACTGGACAGGATTTTGCATCGGGGACACGGGAGTTTGTCGGAGGAGAGGATGCAGGAGCTGTTTGCTCAAAACCGGCGTGATTTCCAAAAAACTCTGAATAGCTGGCTGGATGCAGGAGTATGTGTGCTGGCTGAAGATTATAAAGGGACTGGAGTAGCTTGGGGGATGGTGCGGGGGATGAGTCTGGAAAAGATGGAGGAGCTGAATTCGGATCAGATTAATCCTGATTTGGCAATACTTCTGGATGGGCCCAAAAGAGTAGAAAGACTGCAGGAAGAGCATCCTTACGATGACGAGGATGAGTGGTACCGGCTGCGCCGGGTATATCTGCAGCTGGCGGACAGGTACGGGTGGATCAGGGTGGGGGCGGATGCTCCGATTTTGACGGTGGCGGGGCGGATTTTTGCCGTAGTCAAGCCGGTGGTGACGGTGAAGTGCTAGTAAGCTTTGGGTAGGTTATAATTTGGGGATGAAGATGAGAAAGATAGTGGAGTGCGTGCCGAATTTTTCGGAAGGCAAAAGAAAAATTGTAATTGATAAAATTGCAGATGCGGCCAGAAAAGTGCGGGGAGCGCGGGTACTGGATGTAGAGTGGAACGCGTCGCATAACCGCAGTTTGATGACGATTGTGGGTGGACCGGAGGCGGTATTTGAGGCGACGTGGAAAGCGATCAAAAAAGCGACGGACTTGATTGATATGCGGCAACACCGCGGTGAACACCCGCGGATCGGCGCCGTGGATGTGGTGCCGTTTGTGCCGGTATCGGGGGTAAGCATTGGTGAGTGCGTGAGGTTAGCCAAGAAACTAGGGCAGAAAGTGGCGAAAGAGTTAAAAATTCCGGTGTATTTGTATGAAGCCGCAGCCGGCCGGCCGGAACGGGTGAATTTGGCCGATGTGAGGAAGGGAGAGTATGAAGGTTTGGGAGTTGAGATAGAAGCGAGAGAAGAGAGACGACCGGACTACGGACCGGCGAAAATGCACCCCACGGCCGGAGCGATGGTGGTGGGAGCCAGGAAATACTTAATCGCTTATAACGTCAATTTAGACACAGCGGATGTGCAAACGGCAAAAGAAATAGCCAATGTGATCCGGGAAAAGAGCGGCGGATTGCCGGGAGTTAAGGCCTTGGGATTTTTGGTAGACGGTAAAGCCCAGATTTCCATGAATCTGGTGGATTTTGAAAAGACGAATATGGACGGGGTGTACACGGCGATAGAAAGGGAGGCAAAAAAGCGGGGAGTGGAAATTACCAACTCGGAAATTTACGGGATGATCCCATTAGAGGCGCTGGTAAAAATGGCCAGAGACAGCTTGCAGGCGCCGGATTTTGCCGCCGAACAAGTGCTGGAGAAGAGGATTTATGAATTTGAGTAAGTTTATTGAGGATCTGGCGAGCAGCCGGCCCACGCCGGGGGGCGGGGCGGCGGCGGCGGTAGCCGGGGCGATGGCGGCGGCGCTGGTGGAAATGGTTGCGGCTTTGCCGCCACCAAGTGCTAGCGGAGCTAGCGCTGCGCGAGTAAAGTTCAAAGCGCAAAGTGCAAAGTTAAGGAAGAGATTGCTGGAGCTGGCGGATGAGGACTGCCTGGCGTTTGAGGGAGTGATGGCGGCGTACAAATTACCGAAAGAAAATAGAGAGCGGGGATTTGAGATAGAGAAAGCGCTGAAGAAGGCGACAGAAGTGCCTTTGGAGACAATGAAAGCGGCTGGTGGGGTGGAAAAATTGGCAAGGAAAATGGTGGAGAAAGGGAACAAAAACGCCGTTTCCGATGCCAAAAGTGCGGTGTACCTGGCGCAAGCGGCGCAAAAGTCAGCCAGGGAGAATGTGGAGATTAACCAACAAAGCCTGGCAAAACTTAACCTGCCTAAAGACCTATAATTGACAAAGGGGGTATTGATGGTAATATTGCAGCGTATGAAAGACAATGGATTGGAAGAAAATAAGCCTGTTTCTGAAAATAATCATAGATCGCGGATGTTAAGAGACTTTGGTTTGTTTACACTTGCTTTCGTAGGCGCAGGAGCTTTATTAGGTTCAGCGTGCGCTTTAACAGCTCCCTTTAATGCTGAGAATGTGGCAACAGCTGCTGCAATCGGTGCTGGTGCAGGGGGAGTTTTAGAGGCTCTTTACATTTTTTCACTTTTGGTTGTCCATGGAAAATGAGCTTAACCTACCCGGCCGCCGGCTTTTTTGGGAAGGTGATCTCTCCAATCTAATTCCATTTCGATTTGTATCCGGGAAGCGGTATTTATGATTTGGGCTTCTATACTTCCGTCAGGTCTTTTGTAGAGAGTGAGCGGGAAAGTAAAAAGATACTCTGGCGGGTTGACAGGGAAAAAGCTAGGGATATAATTTGACACAATATGAACATTTTTCAAAAGTTAGGGAGTGTAGTTCGAGGTGAGAGAGTTGTGGGGGTAGTGGAAGGGGTGCCTTGTGATCTGACTGTTAGTAAACACTGCTTTCGCAATTTGGAAGTTTATGAATGTGGAGGTTGCGGTACGGCGAAGCAGGCTTTGAGCAGAGCGGTGAAGGAAAAAATGGAGGAGGGTAGTTTGCCAAGAGAAGTCTTACATTTGCTTTCGGTTGAAAGGCATAAAGTGCTACGAGCTATGACATCTGCGGATATAGAGATTGCATCCGTGATGAGGGGGGTGCTAGCTTTTACAGCAGACCAGAAGAGCTAGCAAGATGGCATTGAAGGCTATACGAAGAACAGTCAGAGTAGTGCCGATTGTTGGGGACAGGGTGTATAACATTTATTTGAATGTCGGTGGGGTTGAAACGTTTGCTGCCGTTGCCTACGTCGTAGCCGGCGGGGCAGGTATCAATTGGACAGGTGATCGCCAGGGAGTTCCGGTTGAGTCATTGGAGGAAGATATCAGATTTGCACTGGGAGAGCCGGGCTCCGGGCGGCGCAGGTAGTAAGAAGGCCTTAGTTTCTGAAGATTTGGTTATAAGAAGAAATGATGCGGCGCAATAAGGGGGTGGAATGGGGGTCGGAGGTTTCCAGAGGGGCAGTGTCGAAATGAAGTTGGGACGAGGAGGGGAATTTACTTTCCAAAAACCGGGCGGTGATGATCTGATCGATCATTAAAAGGATATTCCAGCCGGCAGTACTGGTGCGCAGGCCTCCCTGGCGTTTGGCAATGTAATTTTTGTAATTTAAGGGATCCATGGACAGCAGTTCTTCCAGGGGGAAATGAGTCAGTTCGTGAAGGACTTTGATGGCACCGGCCCGATCATTGGCTTTATCAACCAGGGAATGGGCGAGGTTGTAAGCATGGGGAATAGTGTTACTTTTAAGTTGGAGTCGGGTATTTTCAACGTCGTTTTTGAATACTGTTTCGACGGAGGAAGCCAGACCTGCGGAGGAAGAAAGAGTGAATTTTTTAGAACCGGAGGGGGTGGGTAGGGAAACCTGTTGGGTCCGGCGGTTGATATTTTGGGTAAAGGCAGTGATGGCCTCCAGATCTTCCGAAGTAGGAGACAAAATATAAACAACGAGTTCATCACCTGCCCGGGAAGAGCGGAACACGAAATGCTCGCAGGAGAGATCGGCTGTCGCCAGTGTTTGGGTAATCGTGCCGGCCGAGGCGCGGATACTCTCGTCGCCGAAATCATGATGAATCTGCTCATTGGCGGCTTTGAGCTGGTCGGAGTCGATTTTTATAAGGGCAAAGGCAAGTCCGTCGCGCACACATTGGGTGATGCGGGAAAACATTTGCAGGCGGGCGGAATCCAGAAGTACCGGGATCTGACTTAAATTGTCCGGAGCGGAAACCTCCCGGAGGTAGGCGGGTTGATTTTTGAAAAGATTTTTGTCCGGAATGCTGGCGTAATGGGGGCCGAGCTGTTCGGACAGTGCGGTTTGGAAAGGATTAGATTCCATGTTAAAATAATACCACTAATACACACCCGGGCTGGTAATTCTCCTGACTTTGTTTTGGCCCGGGGAGGTAAAAGGAGAAGGATGAAAGATATTTCTTTAAAGCAGTTACTAGAAGCAGGGGCGCATTTCGGGCACCAGGCACGGAGGTGGAATCCGGCGATGAAGCCATACGTGTACGGAGTGCGGGACGGAGTACATATATTTGACCTGGTGAAGACAAAAGTCGGATTGGAAGAAGCATACCGGTTTGTCAAAAATATGGCGGCATCCGGCGGAGTAATTTTATGGGTGGGGACAAAAAGGCAAGCGAAAGAGTGTGTCAGGGAGGCGGCAGTAAAAGCGGGGATGCCGTATGCAGTACAGCGCTGGCCAGGGGGGTTTTTGACTAATTTTGACCAACTGCACAAGAGTGTTCGCAAACTTCGGGATTTAAAAGAGCAACGGGAGGGGGGGGAACTTAAGCGGTACACCAAAAGAGAGCAACTTTTAGTTGATCGGGATATTGTCCGGCTGGATAAGTTTTTGGGGGGATTGGCGCTTTTGGATAAAAAGCCGGAGGCGATGTTTATAGTGGATACCAAACGCGAGGACGTGGCCGTGCGGGAGGCGGTAAGGATGGGAATACCGGTAGTGGGGATGGTGGATACCAACGGTGACCCGCGTCTGGTAGATTACGTGATACCCGTAAATGATGACGCGGTGCAGTCGATTGAGCTGGTGGTGGGAGTAATTGCCGATGCAATTGAGGAAGGGAAAAAGAAGAGTGAGAAAGTATTAGTGATACAGAGCGGTGAAGAAGAAAAGTCAAAAGTTAAAAGTCAAAAGGTAAAAGCACAAGTTAAAAGTAAAAAGTCGGCAAAGGAAAAATATGAAAGTAAAAATTGAGGATATTAAGAAGTTGCGGGAGGAGACCGGAGCCGGGGTAGCGGATTGCCGGATGGCACTTGAGGAAACAGGCGGGGAAATGAAGAAAGCCCGGGAGTGGCTTTTGAAAAAAGGGATAGAAAGAGCGGATAAGAAGTCCGGCCGGGAGGTAAATGCGGGGATGGTGTTTGCTTATGTCCATCACACCGGGCGGCTGGGGGCGCTGGCGGCTGTGGCGTGCGAGACGGATTTTGTGGCTAAAACGGAGGATTTTCAGAAGTTGGGGAGGGAATTGGCGCTGTTGGCCGCCGCAGGTCAGCCGAAAGGCATAGAGGAATTTTTACTGCAGGAATCCGCGCGTGAGCCGGGAAGAAAAATTGCAGAATTGATTTCCGAGGTAGTAAGCAAGTTGGGGGAGAATATACGCGTTCTTGACATAAAAATTGTTAAGGTTTAGGATGAGCCTGGATTATGGGGATAATAGTTGAAGGTGAAACAGGATATTCTCCAGGTTTGACAGAAGACCAGATACGGTGGATTTGGAGAGAATTGTCCGGAGGGGGACAAGGATATTTTTTACGGCGTATTGATCCGGAAATCCGGGTGCAGATGCCGGAGTTGAAGCGGGTTTCAGGTTGGCAGAGGTTTTGGGGTTTGATGAGGAAAATATTTGGGGAATATTAATGGAGTATTAGGAATGAGGTATTTAATAAAGTATTTAGACTAAGCAGTGACTTGTCGGGAGTAAATAATTATTGGGCATGGGCAGTGGTATAATCGGCTTAATGTTTCTAGAAGAAGGGGCTGAGCGGGTCGGATCGAAGGAAGGGAGGTTGTTGGGGGCAGGGGTGGTAAGGAAACCGGAGGGTTGGTATAGACCTGGGGTGGCAGAAGATTTTAAGTCGGTGGCAGTACAAGTGGAAAGAGTCTCGGCGGATACCTGGAGAAATTTAACTGAAGCAGTTGGGGCGGGGAAGGTTAGAGCAAAGGAGAAGCCGGTAAGAGGTGGAAGGGTGACAGGTGAAGTTGAATTTCGGGGGCTGGGGGAGAAAAATGGGTTTAGGGCAAGAGCAGTGGTAGTTGATGGCGCAGTCCAAGAGCTGGAAATCAGATTGAAAAGGTTTAAAGGACAGACGGAAGTAGTGCAAATTAACTTAAGGGGTGGGCCGAGCTTAAGGGAAATAGACAGTTCGGACGGCGGGAGGCGGATAATAATGAGGGAGTATGGAGGTGACCAGTATGATGAATGGGATGTGGATAGGGAGAAAGCCTCTGTCTTGGGAAGGGTTACGATTCTGCGTCAGGCACCTAAAGGAGCAGGTTACGGTTGGGTGCAATTTGAGACGGATTATAGAAGCCGAAAAGTGGGGGGGCATAAGACAAGAGGTTTCCTGCCTGCGGCAGAGGTAAAGATCTTACTGGCTGATAGGAAAGTCGGGTTGAGGGAGAGGATAGGTAAGAATGTGGAGCGGTTACGTCTGCGGTTGGAGGAACCTGGGGGATGGAAATGGGTGGATTTACAGGCTCGGTTATTGCAAACGGGGGTTAAGGCAGATTATGTATTGAGGGAAGGGAGCGAATGGAATTTTGACTTGGATCGGAAAACTGCCCCTCGAGTAGGCGTACCGAAGGAAATTGTTCCCGGGGGGAAAGTAGTTGTGAAATTCGGAAAGCAAGAGGTAGACCTGGGGGAATACCGCCATTCAGTAACGTTTGATGAGATAACAAGATCCGGAGTGCCATTAATGGTGCCAAGGTAAATGGTATACTGAAGGGAATATGGATTTGGGGGAGGTGCCGCAAAAGATGGGAAGAGTAGTTGACTTTGTGCGGCAGGACGTGGGGACGATCCGGACAGGTCGGGCGTCATCGACGCTGGTTGAGAACATAATAGTAAATGCTTACGGGGGCAGTACGAAGCTGAAAGTAGTGGAGCTGGGGACAATTGCAGTGCCGGATGCGCAATCGCTGGTGATTACGCCCTATGACAACTCGATTATCGGGGACATTCGGCGGGATATTGAGGCGGCCAATCTAGGTCTGACGCCGGTGATTGATAACAATTTAATCCGGATTGCGGTTCCGCCTTTAACGAGCGAGCGGCGGCTGGAATACGTAAAACTGCTGCACCGGAAACTGGAAGACGGGAGGGTTAAGGTGCGGCAGACGCGGCACGACAAAATGACCGAGCTGAAACGGGCGCATGAAGCGGGGGAACTGCCCGAAGACGACAGGTTCACTCTGGAGGAACAACTGCAGAAGGTGACGGATGAGATGATGGAGAAGATAGAGGAGATCGGGAAGGCCAAGGAGGCCGAATTGATGGGATCATAAGCCTGTAGTTGACTGGTTGACGGAATTTGGTAAGATAGTGAGGTATGTCACACAGTGGCCCTTATGGTATAAGTCCGGAGGTGAGCCGGTATGAGCGGGATATTGAGAACACCCGAGCGAAGGAAAAGACGGCCACAGCTGTCGCGTTTGGGTTGGTGGCTGTAGGTATTTTGGTGTGGGCTGTTAGTAGACCAGAGGTTCAGGAAATTATTAGATTATTATTGACACCGGAAGGGGTGTTGGGTCGATAAGAGCCGTATGTCAACTGAATACAACAATTATGATCGATTGCTGCATAAAGAGAGATCTATCAATTGGGGTTGGTGGGTGACTATAGCCATGGGAATTGCGGCGTTGGGCACGATAATAGTAGCCGGTGCGGGACTGGCGTATTGAGTGTTTTTTGGGTAAACTGGTGCGATGCCGACGGGAGTAATATTTTTACTGGTTTTGTCCGCTCTGGTACTGATTCATGAGCTGGGGCATTTTTTGGCGGCTCGTACCTTAGGGATTAAAGTTGAAGAGTTTGCGCTGGGACTGCCGTTTACCCGGGCTATTTTTAAGATAAAAAGGGGAGAGACGCAATACGGGGTGTATCCGGTGTTGTTCGGGGGATTTGTGAGACTGTATGGGGAGGAGCAGGAGAAAGAGACAGAAAAGGAGAGGAGTTTTTGGGAACGGGGAAAGAAACAGCGAATGATGGTGATTGTAGCCGGAGTGGTGATGAATGTCGCGTTGGCAGTGGCGGCGTTTATCGTGCTGTATGCGGTGGTAGGGGTACCGGTGGAGGAGAGGCAAAAGGTGACGGTGGTTAAGGCGGAGGAAGGAACGCCGGCAGAGGCGGCGGGAATTTTGGCCGACGACCGGATTGTGGAAGTGGAAGGCAGAAGCATTGCCGATACCGAGGAATTTTCGCAAGCGGTCAAAGCCTGGGCGGGGTTGGGAGTGAATTTGACTATTGAGCGGGGACCGGGAACAGCGTTGTTTGAGGGAATTGTGGAGGGACAGACGGAGAGACGGGTGGTAAATGTGGTACCGAGGGTTGATCCGCCGCCGGGCCAGGGGGCAGTGGGGGTGGTTATTACTACATATCCGTATCTACGCACTCAGAAATGTTCAATGTTAAATGTTCAATGTTCAACAGGGGCGGTCGGGCAGGGAGTAAAAAGCACCAAGGTGTGGATGGGGAGAGTGGTGACCGGACTACGGGAAATCGGAAAGAGTTTGGTGGCCGGTAAGGCACCCGAGGGAGTGTCCGGGCCGGTGGGAATTTATCAGTTGACGGGGCAGGTGGCGGCGGCGGGGTGGCTGCCCCTTTTGGAACTGGTGGCGATTTTGTCTGTAAACCTGGCGGTGTTTAACGTGTTGCCGATTCCGGCTTTGGACGGCGGCAGGCTGGCTTTTATCTGGCTAGAATGGGCCTTACGCAGGCGGATAAAGCCGGATATTGAGCAAAAGATAAACTCATGGGGACTGGCGTTTCTTTTGTCGCTAATGGTCTTAATTTCTTTTCAGGATGTGATCCGGCTGGGACTGCTTTCTAAGTGGTTGGGGAGGTAGGAATATGTAATTTGAAACCGGCCTCGATCAGAACTCGCGCTGTTTTGGGGGTGAGTAGCATCCGGGCGGTTTTACCACTGCCAAGAGATACCTTGAGGGGTATTCGAAGTTCGGTATCAGAATAGATTAGGGGTGGTACCTGCGCTTGTGAGGGGAAGTATTTTACAATTTGATTTAGTGATAATTCTATTTCTTGGGTGGCCATGGGGAGATTTTAGCAGGTGTTTGGTCAAATGAATAGGCAGGCGTCGCCGGGTTGTCAGGGAGGGCTTATTCGGCGGCGAGGCGGTCGAGACCAAATTGGGCCAGGCGGGCGATAGCGGCGGCTTGTTCTTGGGGTAATCCGTGAGTAGCAATAAGATCCGGTTGTTTAGTTGCGAGGAGGGTGGCAAGCGGGATTTTGGGCGGCAAGTTCAGTGAAAGGGCTTGCTCACTGACAGCTTGTTCAAGAGAGGCTTGGATTGCCCATGGGTGAATATTATCGACTAGTCCGAAAATTTGCAACGGTTCTGATCATGGTGCGCAGGTTGTGGATGGTGGCCAGGCGGTAGTAAAGAAGTTCGCGGGATTTGAAAAGGTGGTGGAGATACGCCCGAGTGTATTGGCTGCAGGTTGAGCAGTCGCAAGAGAGGTCGACCGGACTTGGGTCCAACTTAAACTTGGTCCGGCCGATGTCGATGTATTCCGACTTTGATTCCCGGTTATATAGCTGGCCGCAGCGAGCCAGCCTCGTCGGAGCCACGCAGTCAAACATGTCCGCCCCGGCTTTTATGGCCTCGATAGCGTCGCTGGGCCGGACTCCTACACCCATGGCGTAAAGGGGGATGTTGGTGGGTAAGAGGTCCCGGATGAAGTGGATATTTTCGGACGTTTGGGCAGGATCTTTGCCGACGGATGCTCCGCCGATGGCGATTCCGGGCAGGTTTTGGGAGATGACGAATTCGGCTGATGCGCGGCGCAGGTCGGCAAAGTTGCCTCCCTGGATGATGCCAAAAAGGGCCTGTCGCGCAGACGGCTCGTTCCCTGACCACCGGTAATCGCTTTCGTTTGAGAATTTCCGGTCGTTTCCTGTCATAGCTTTACCTGCATACTCACCCGCCTTTGAAGTCTTATTTTTTCCCGTTGTTTTATTTGGGGCGGGTTGCGTAAGCTGGTCCGGAACTTCGCCGTCTGCTTTGGCGTTTCTTTTCCAGGTATTGATGCACCTGGTGAGCCAGCGGTGAGTTCTGTCTGTGGCTTCTTTGGCAGTTTTGTAGTCGGCGTCGGCGGGGACGCTGTGGTCGAAAGCCATAATGATATCCGCGCCGATTTCAATTTGGATAGCGGTGGCGGCTTCCGGCGTGAGCAGGTGGGACGATCCGTCGTGATGGGAGCGGAATTCGGCCCCTTGATCGGTAATTTTGCAAAGACCGGCCTTTGGCCGTCCCAGCGACTGGATCTGGAAACCGCCGGAGTCGGTAAGAATGGGGTGGGGCCAGTGCATAAATTTGTGAATACCGCCTAAATTTTTGACGGCAATCGATCCGGGGCGCAGGTAGAGGTGATATGCATTGGCGAGGATAATTTGAGCGCCGACAGATTCTAAGTCCTGATGGTCGAGGGCTTTGACGGATGCGGCAGTTCCAACGGGCATGAATACCGGAGTGGTGACGGTACCGTGGGGTACGCTGAACGTACCGGTACGCCCGAAACCAGGGAGTTTGCCGGTGACAGTGAATTTAAACATAGGAGAAATTATAAGAGCATTGACACACCAGCGGAAGATGTGGTGTACTTTAGAGTGATGGGAAAAAGAGGACTGGTTTTAGGGATGGTGCTGGCGGCAGTGGTGACGGGAAGTGTTGCCCGGGCCCAGGAGGACATAGATTACCAGAAGCCGAATACCTGGCGGCCGACGATAAAAGCTACTATAAAAGACATGCGGACACAGCTACTGGAGCTGCGGGCCAGGCAGAAGGAAGAACTGCGGATGAAAATGGGGCAGATAAAAGATGTCCGCAAAAAAACCCTAGTGGAGCGGATAGGGAACCGGATGTGTGATACCAATACCCGGCTGACTAACAACATGAAGAGGTATTTGGAGAATTTGTCCAGGATTTTGGATCGGGTGGAAGCGCGAATGCAGAAAGCCCGTGATGCCGGCGAGAATGTGGTCGGAGCAGAGGAAAAGATTGCCGCGGCGCGGAAAGCAATTACAGACGCCAAAACAGCAGTGGATGAGCAGGCAGTCAGGCCGTGTACAGTGACCTTGGCCAGTACCGAGTCGGCGGTTTTGAAGACGGAGGTGAAGAATTCGATTGCCGGGTTGGAAGTGCAACTTAAGGGGGTGCGGACTAAAGTCAAGGAAGCCCGGCAGGCGGTAACGGCGGCAATTGTGGCCTTGGCGCAAGTTTTGGGAGAAAATATATGAACCAAGACCGAAAATCAGACCAATTTTTGTACGCAGTACTGGCTGCTGTGTTGGCGGCGATAGCGTTGATTATTGTTTCAGGAAAAGTAGAACAGAAACAGACACCGGCAGTGGTAAGGGCTGAAGATGTGAGGCCGGTAGAAGTATCAGGGGAGTCGAAGAAATTGATGGAGGAAGTCGAGGGATTGGGCGAGGCGGAGATTGAGGCAGACTTCGGGCAACTTAAATCAGAAGCAGAAGGGCTATAAACAGGTATATTTTTGACTTGAGATAAATAGCGGGGTTTGGGTATAATGGCGGGATGGAAGATTGTGTATTTTGCAAAATAGTGGCTAGGGAGCTGCCCGCCCATCGCGTTTGGGAGGATGAAAATCATCTGGCCTTTTTGGATATTTATCCGGTGAGAACGGGGCAGGTGGTCGTGGTGACAAAAGATCACCTGGATTCGTATGTGCTGGGATTACCCGAGGGGCAACTAACTGGTTTGTTTCTGGCGGCAGCGGCAGTTGCCACGAAGCTGAATAAAGCTTTGGGGATAGCCCGGTCCAGCTTGGTGATGGAAGGACTGGGCGTCGGTCATGCGCATGTGAAGCTTTACCCAGTGAGAGTTGCGGAAGGCGAGGGAGGATTGGTACGTTTGGGTAAGAAGGCGGATGAGAGCCAATTAAATGAATTAGCAACCAAAATAAGAGGGGAGGGGTGAGGAAAAGTGCCGACAGTGGTACGTAAAAAACCCGGTCAATCCGATGATAAACTAATATCAGATTTCCGAAAAAAAATTCTGGCCGACGAAGTTTTGATTGAGCTTAAGAAGCGGGAGTATTACAAAAAGCCGTCTGTAATTAAGCAGGAGCGGATAAAGGAAAGACGCAAGACCCGCAGAAGGAGGATTTATTAGTTTATGGCATTAAATAACCGGGTAAAAAGCGATCTGATAACGGCGATGAAAGCCGGCGAGGCCTTGCGGGTGTCGGTCTTGCGGATGTTAATTTCGGAAATGAACTATAAGCAGATTGACCTGCAGAGGGAACTGACGGAAGAAGATGTAGTGGGGGTGGTGCAGAAGGAGGTAAAAAAGAGGAAAGAGGCGATACAGGCATATACGGCCGGAGGCAGGCCGGAGCAGGCAGAGACGGAAAGACAGGAGATGGAGATACTGCAAGCGTATCTTCCGCAGCAGTTGGGTGAGAGGGAGTTGGAAATGGAGATAGAGAAGATTTTACTTGCGAATAGTTTTGGGGATTTCGGCGCGGCCATGAAAGTGATTTCGCCGCAGTTTAAAGGCAGGGCGGAAGGAGCGGAAGTAGCCAGGATAGTTAGAGAGTTAATAGTTCGTAGTTCATAGTTTGAAGTTCGGAGTTTATTGCTATGGCCGTAAAAGTTCGTATTTTGGCTGATTCGGGGTATAAATTTGACCGGCGGATTGTCCGGAGTATGGTGGAGAGGGTGCTTTCAGATAATGGGGTGAAAGAACCAGCAGAAGTGGTGGTGTCAGTGGTGGGAGAGAAGAAAATGAAACGGCTGCACGGGAGGTACATGCAGACTAAAGGAACGACGGATGTATTATCTTTCCCGCTGGATTTTGATAAACTTTATCCTGACGGAGTGGTGCGTTTGGGGGATATCGTGGTGTGTTATCCGGTTGCCGCAAGACAAGCACAGATCAGTAAGTGGAGTGTAAATGAAGAAATTACGTTTTTGGTGGAGCACGGCTGCCGGCATTTGCTGGGGATACATCACAGTTAGGCGGGAATTACCCGTCTTTGAATAGTATTGGTATACAGTTGATTATTGCTGACGGTTGGGACTATAAAGAATATGGCTTATGACACTGTATTTGAAATACCGGCCGCAAAAAGTGGCAGAGCTGGATTTGGTTAGCGCCAGAGAGATGCTGACGAATATCCTTTCGGGCGGGAAGGATAAATTGCCGCATGCGTGGTTGTTTTCGGGTCCGAGGGGGATCGGTAAGACGAGTGCCGCCAGGATTTTGGCGAAAGTGGTAAATTGTCCCCACTTCGCCGAGGCTTCGCGGGGCAAGGAGAAGAATGAACCCTGCAATGAGTGTGAAATGTGCCAAGCTATTACCGGTGGTTCGGCGGTGGATGTAGCGGAGATCGATGCCGCATCCAACCGCGGGATAGATGAGATTCGGGAGTTGAGGGAGAGAATCAGGCTGGCTCCGATGAAAGCCGATTATAAAGTTTACATCATTGATGAAGTACATATGTTAACAACTGAAGCGGCCAATGCATTATTGAAAACCTTGGAGGAACCGCCGGAAAAAACCCTGTTTGTGCTGTGTACGACGGAACCGGAAAAACTGCCGGAGACAATAGTATCGCGGTGTACCAGAGTGCAGTTTAAGAGGCCGTCAATTTCGGAAATTGTGTCCAAGCTGGAGAGGGTGATTGCAGGTGAGAAGATTAAAGGGGACAGAGCGGCCCTGGCAGAGGTTGCCCGGGCTAGCCGGGGAAGTTTTCGGGATGCCATCAAAATACTGGAACAAGTGTGGCTGGCCGGTGAGGAAGTGACTGTCCAATCGGTTAATAAGACTCTGGGAGTACTGGAGGCGGCAAGTCCGGAAAAGTTTCTACAGTTAGTGCGGGATAAGGATTTACGTGGGGGGTTGGATTTTGTGAATTCGCTGGCGGAGCAGGGAGTTAATTTACGCCAGTTTGTGGAAAGATGCGTTGAGCATTTACGGGAGCAATTGCTGGCGAAGGTAGCAGTTTCTGAGTCTGCAGTACGTGACAGTTTTGAACTGGAGATGATCGGGAAGCTGGAGAAGGTATATGAACAGTTGAAAATGACTGCGGTCCCGCAACTGCCGCTGGAAGTACTGGTGATGGAAAATTCCGGTGAGGCCGGAGACACTCCGAATTCTTCCGCAGAGCGAAACCAGGACCTGCCTAATAAACCTGAAGCAGGTGAAAAATTTGCGCGCCGGGAGGCTGAGAATAATCCTAAGCCGGTAAAAAGGAGAGCGACCGCGGGAAAATACAGCCTGGCGGATGTGGAGGCCAAGTGGGTGGATATTATGAAATCAGTCAAACCAAAGAATCATTCGGTCGAGGCACTGCTGCGGTCTACCAGACCGCGGGATTTTGACGGCGAAAAGCTGGAGCTGGAAGTTTTTTATAAATTTCATCTGGACAAATTGGGTTCAGAAAAATGCAGAACAATTGTGGAAGCGGCGGTAGGAGAAGTCCTGGGAATAGGTCCGGTGAGGCTGTATCTGCAGCTGGGGCAAAAGCGTCCGGCGGCCAGGGAGGAGCTGACGGCGGATGAGGTGGGGGAGGATATAGTCAAAGCGGCGGCAGAGATTTTTAAGGCCGAGGTGATGTAATTTGAGAAAGAGTTCGGATACGGATAAAGGGTTGACCGGCACTGGTATCCAGATTACCGGTCAAGTGGTAAGCTCCGGGGGAGACGGGCAGGTTTGAGGAATATAAACCATAGATAAAGCGGTGGTTAAGATCGGTGAGAAGAAGCCAGGTTGAGGCGGGAGTAAGAGGGATTTGGGAGCGGACTTGGTAGAAGTCGTCGATAGCTGTTGATGGAGGTAGGGCGGGGGCAGGGTGAGGTTCGGGGGTGCGGGGTGGCGCGGAAGAAGGGCGTTTGATTCTGATAAAGACCAGGTACGCCTGGGTGAAAAGTGTGATTGCCAGAAAGCCAGCTGCGGCCCAGACTAGATTTTGGGTGAGGGAGACAAAAGGAGATTGGGGCGGGTTTGTTGAGAACGGTTGAGTGGGGATGGGCAGGGGTAGGGGTGAAGCGCCACCCGGTGACGGGGTGAGCAGAGCATAGAGAATTTGATCGGGAGACAGGGCTGGGTCGTCGGGGGCTAAAGTAGGCGGGGGTGAGGCGGAGATGAGGGGGGAAGGCGATGGCGGAAGGGGGGTGGATGCCCCGCTGAGCGGGGTGATGCGGGGGGTAGGGGTTTTGGGAGGAGCACCGCCGATAGATTGGGTGGGGGTAGGGGAAAGCGAGGGGGTGGAGCTGGGTTGGTCGGGTGTGGAGGTAGGAGGGAGCTGAGTTGGAGAAGGTTGAACAGGTGTGGAGCTGGGTGGAATGGGAGTGGAAGTGGGGGGAACCGGTGTCGAGGTGGGGGAGGGTGCGGCAGTACAGAAATTAGCTACGTAATTGGGATCGAGATATTGGATATAATTACCCAGATGGGTGGCCGGGACGATAGATGTGACATCCATGCCGCAGGGGTGGCCCTGATGGGGGAATTCGCGGGTGCCGCTTTCGTAGATTTTGCCGCTGAGGATATAGAGACAGCGGCTATCGGAGCTGATTTGGGCAGTGGTCAGGCAGGTTTGGGCGGCTGAAAAGTAGCGGACGGCTCTGATAACCAGGTAGTTGGCGGCAATGAAAGCAATGAGAAGATGCAGCCAAAATCTGGCCACAAACCGAATTACGCTTTTCCGGGTGGGTCGTCGAGTCATTGGCCGTAGTGGACAAACCAAATAACATAGTCAACACCGTCAACGGCGCCGGAGGTATTGAAGTCACCCATAGCAGGACCGACGGAACCAGTTTGGCCGTAGTGGGTGTTCCAAATTACATAGTCGACGCCGTTTACGCGTCCGTCATTGTTGGCATCGCCGGGGATAACGGATGGACTGGTGGGAGTCGGTGTCCGGATGGGCGTGGGGGTGCGGGTGGGAGTAGCGGTGGGAGATGGGGAAACAGAGCAGATATTTGCAACATAGTTGGGATCGAGATATTTGATGAAGTTTGTAAGGTGGTTACCCGGAATAATAGAGGAGACATCCATACCGCACGGGTGGTTGCGGTGGAGGTTGGTACGTGAACCTTTTTGGTAAACTTTGCTGTTTAGGATGTACAGACAGCGGGGGTCGGCATTAACCTGAGCAATCGTCATACAGGTTTGGGCGGCTATCCTGTATCTGGCTGCCCGGGTAAACAGGTAGTTGGCGGCTATAAAAGCCAGCAGAAGATATAAACCGAGGCGGGTCATGGGCGCAGGCCTTTGATAAAAATAACAATTGCCAGGAGGGTAGAGAGGATAAGAGCTGCGGTAACAAGTTTTTTGACCATGTGGGTATTAATCTAGCGAAAACTCCTCGGAATGGATATGGGAATTTCGGATACCGAGTTTGTTGAGTTGAAGACGAAGGCTGTGCATCATCGGCGGGGGTCCGCAGAGAAAAATTTCTTTGTCTGAAACGGGGCTGTTGGAAATTATTGTTTCGGCGGTAAAGCGACCCTGGTTTTTGGAGAAGTGGGGAAAGATCCTAAAACCGGATTTTTGACTTGCCAGTTTTTGCAGGACACCAAGATAAACGGCTTCACCGGGGTCTTTGATGACGTAGTAGAGGTCGACGGAGGCGGGGACGGTCAAACCTTCGGCCATGCTAATAAACGGGGTAATGCCGATGCCCCCGGCGATCCAGATCTGGGGATAAGGATAATTGGCGGAAATAAACCGGCCAAACGGACCTTCAACCAAAGCCTGACCCCCGATGGGAATATCCCGGAGCCGGTTTGTATAGTCACCTAATGACTTGACGGCTAGTATGAGCGGATTTCCGGAATTGGAGAGGATGGAAAACGGATGAGATTCACCTAAACGGGGTGAAAGGAACTGGATAAACATGAATTGACCGGGGAGAAAGCGCAGAACCCGGTCGGGATTTTTGGGGATGAGCTCAAGTTCTACGATATGGTTTTCCAACGAATTTACTTTTTGGACGGTATAACGAAAGCGGGGGACAAAAAATCTGCCAAAAACCGTGCGGTAGAGATGGAGGAGAAGAGCTGTGACACTTAGAGTAATCAGATAATAGCGCAGGGGTAAATTGACGGAAGTATCGCTGGTGACGAATAAACTGTGCAGGCCGCCGATGAAAAAAGTTAAACCTAAAAACTTGTGCGTTGCGCGCCAGAGATGATAGGGAAGTTCACGGTAAACAGTGAGAAGCAAAAGCGAGATAAGTAAAAGCTGGGCGGTTATACCTAAATTTATCGCCCAGTCAGTCCCCGGAAGAAGCAGAAGGGCGGAGCGATGCCAGGAGACGGGGAAAAAGGCGGCGGCTAACAAGAGAGGATGGAAAAGAAGCAGAATCAGAGCGACCGAGCCGAAAATGTGGTGGATGATGTAGGCCCGGTTCATGCCGCCGAAAAGGGAGTCAATAATTTTCAGACGGGAGCTGATGATCAGGGAGACGGCAAACATGGATAGGCCGACCAGGCCCAAAATCTGGCCGGTGCTGGTGGCGTTTAGGATGAAGTTGCCGAATCTTTGGTTGAGAGGTTTTTGCGTCAGCCAGAAGGTAACGGGAGCAAGGGAGAAAGCCAGGGAAATGATAATTCCCGGCAGATTTGTAGCGCGGCGCATGGTTTAGTTTAACACTGCATATTTACAGGAAGGTATGGGGGTGATATATTTTGGACTATGGGTATAGGAGACGCTTTAGGAAAACTGGGGGATCTGAATAAGCTAAGGCAGCAGGCAATGCAGATGCAAAAGAACCTGGCGGTCCAGCAGGTGGTGGTGGAGGAAAACGGTGTAAAGGTAGTTATGTCCGGAGACCAGAGGATTTTGAGCCTGGAGATCCAGGGGTTGTCCAACCAGGTGCTGAATGACGTTTTGAACAAAGCTATCCGCAAAAGCCAGGAACTGGCGGCAAAAGAATTGATGAATGTGTCCGGGGGGATGGGAGGACTGGCCGGCGGGGGGGAACCTCAGTAACTTTGTTGTACACTTTGGGGATAAGGTAAAATGACCGGGTGAGAGTAGCCAGAGCGGTAAATAATTTAATTGAGGCGTTTGAGAGGCTGCCCGGAATCGGACCCAAGACCGCGGCCAGGCTGACGTATTATCTGCTGCATGTTCCCCAGGGGGAGCTGGACAGGTTTGCTGGAGCGCTGAGCGCTCTTAAAAAGGACACGGTGGAGTGCAGCCGGTGCCACAATATCGCCGAAAACGACCCTTGTGACATCTGCAGTGATCCAGGACGGGACAAAACCATGATTTGCGTAGTAGAACAGCCTTTGGATGTGGTAGCGCTGGAACGGGGAAACGGTTACCGGGGAGGGTATCATGTGTTGCACGGAGTGATCGACCCTTTGCATAATATCGGTCCTGATGAGATCAGAATCAGGGAATTGCTGGTCCGGCTTCGTACATTCGACTCCGCTGCGGGCTTCGGCGAAGTAAAAGAGGTCATTTTGGCATTAAACCCAAACATGGAAGGTGAAGCGACTTGTATGTACATCCTTAGGCAAGTTAAGAGTCAGGATGCAAAAGTAAAGGTTACGAGGCTGGCACACGGGTTGCCGGTGGGGGCGGATATAGAGTATGCGGATGATGTGACGTTATCCCGGGCGCTCGAAGGACGAAGAGAGTACTGAGTATGAAACCATTGGTTTTAGAAACTTCAGGTGTACCGGCTAAGTTGTGGGTTAGGGATCTGAACCAGGTGGAAGGACTGGCGATGGAACAAATCAAACGGATGGCTACTGTGCCGGGGATGTTTAAGTGGCTGGCGATCATGCCGGATGTGCATGTGGGTAAGGGGGCGGTAGTGGGGTCGGTGGCGGCAAATAAAGAGATGGTCGTGCCGAATATCGTCGGAGTGGACATCGGCTGCGGGGTATGTGCGGCGGATACCGGACTGGTGTGGGAACCAAAGAGAATGGGAAAGGAATTTTGGCGGTCCTGGCAGGGACTGGTGATGCGGGAGGTGCCCCTGGGATTTGGCCGACTCAAGGAAAAAGCAGATTGGGAAGGGTTTGAGGTGCGGATGACGGCGGGTAAACTACAGCAACTGGTAAAAGAAGTAGCCCCTCTGCAGTTGGGGAGCCTGGGCGGCGGTAATCATTTTATCGAAGGCTGCCGGGAAGAAGGGACGGGACGGGTTTGGCTGACGGTGCATTCGGGTTCGCGGCATACGGGGCTGCAAATAGCTATGCACCATGCAGGTGTGGCGGCAAAATTGGATGAGCGGAAGGGGTGGAAGGGGCTGCCGGATCTGGGATATCTGCCGCTTGACAGTGAGGAAGGCCGGGATTATGTGACGGACATGAACTGGGCGATTGATTTTGCCCTGGAAAATCGTTTCCGGATGATGGAGGTGATGCTGGCGGCTTTTGAGAGGGTTTGCGGGCGGCAGGGTGTAAGGTGGAGTTGGACAAGCGGGAGAGAGGGGATTATTAATATTCATCACAACTTTGCCAACGGGGAAAAACATTACGGGGCGGAGGTGATGGTGCACCGGAAGGGTGCTACCCAGGCCAGGCAAGGTCAGTTGGGGGTGGTTCCGGGGTCGATGGGGGCTGCGACTTATATTGTGCAAGGGTTGGGAAATCCGGAAAGCTTTGAGTCCTGCGCTCACGGAGCCGGCCGGACAATGAGCCGGACTCAAGCTAAAAAGAGGTGGAAGCAGGAGGACCTGCAGGAGCAACTTACGGGGACGTTTACCAAAGCCAGCAGAGGGATTATTGACGAAGCCCCCGGTGCTTATAAAAATATAGACGAGGTGATGGATTTACAGTCGGATCTGGTTGCGGTAAAACATAAGCTGATGCCGATCATGACAGTTAAAGGCGAGGGAAGGAACTAATGCAGAAAAGTCCTTATAAACCCAGTCCGTGGGAAACTATTGAGGGAATTGCGAAGTCGGCGGCGAAGCCGGTGAAAAAAGCCGTGGCTGATGTAGGAAGTGATGTTAAAGAAAGTCTGAGTTCCAGTTTAAGTTCAGGTGATGAGGGTAAAAAGCAGATATCTGCGGTTGGGCAAGAAAAGGCGGCGGAAGAACAGCAAAGGATATTAGTCCAGACGCGGCAAAATCTGCAGGAGATGAATGCTCAGGTGAAAAAGGCCAGGGAGGAGAGAAGACACCGGCAAGAGCAGGCGGGCCAGGCGGCTCAGGCTAAAAAAGCAGAGAAGAAAAAGCAGGCGATAGAGGAGAAGAAGAAAGAAACAGTTTTGCAGAAACTGTTAAGATCAAGAGGGGGAACCCGGGAAGGGATCCAGAGAGCAGGAGGATAATTTTGGAAATTTTAAAATCAGTAGCAAGTGATATGCCCTAATGGTCAAGCTGGATTGTGATATTATTAAGATTAATCGAATATGGTTAGTAAAGGGAAAGCGAGATCTGAGAAGAAAAAGGTGGCCGCATCGGCCGGATTTGACCGGGGGCCGAGGGACTGGTTTAGAGGAAGCAGAGGGATAGTAAAGGGTAAGACGACTTTTGGCAGCGGACGCAGTTTTATGGGGTTCCGGCGGGGAAGCCGGTAGAGTATAATGGTTAGAATCATGAAGCAGGAATTTAGAATTAAATATATTTGTTGTTTTGTCAGGCTGAAGTAATCCCCGCTTAGAGGATTGCTTTGGCTGACCGGTCCCGCGTTTGCAGCGGGATTTTTTAACGCTTTATGCCAACTATTAACGGATTTTACTTTGACAAGGCCAAATACCGGCTGAGCGACAGCGCCGGGAATGAGATTTTTCTGGCTATAGATTATCAACACGGCGAATTTGAGCTGATCGAGGTAATCAAGGCGGGTAGGGGGATGGGCGGGTTAAAGAAACAGGCGGCGACGGTGGCCAGAGGCCTGATAGAGAGAAAACGGAACGTTAATTTTTCTGGTAAGATCGCAGTGTGAGAATATACAATTCACTGTCGCGACAAGTAGAGGAATTTGTACCTCTTTTTGCGCCAAAAATCGGGATGTATACCTGCGGGCCGACGGTATACAGATACGCCCATATTGGCAATTTCCGGACGTATATCTTGGGCGATCTGCTGTTGCGGGTTATGCGGGCCAACGGGTATGACATAAATTACGTGATGAATATCACGGATGTGGGACATCTGACGGGGGATAACCTGGGGGATGCGGATGCGGGTGATGACAGGATGGAGGAGGCGGCAAAAAAGGAAAGAAGGAGTGCATATGACGTGGCCAAGTTTTATACACAGCAATTTTTGGCGGATTTTGACAGACTGAATTTGATCCGGCCGACGGTGATGCCCAAGGCGACGGAGCATATCAGCGAGCAAATAACGTTGATTCAGAAATTAGAGACGAACGGATTTGTGTACCGGACTTCCGACGGGATGTATTTTGACACGGCCAAGTGGCCCAGATACGGTGAACTGTCGACTCTGGGGGAGATTCAGGCAGGGGCGAGAGTGGAGGTGAACCGGCAAAAGAAGAACCCTAAGGATTTTGCACTGTGGAAATTTTCCCCGGCAGTCGGCCGGAGGGAAATGGAATGGGACAGCCCGTGGGGAATCGGTTTTCCGGGATGGCATATCGAGTGCTCGGCGATGAGTATGAAATATTTGGGGGAATCCTTTGATGTCCACTTGGGAGCGGAAGATTTACGGTCCACTCATCATCCCAACGAGATTGCCCAGTCTGAGGCGGCGACCAGGAAACCGTTTGTGAAATATTGGGTACACGGGGCATTTTTGCTGGTAGACGGGGGCAGGATGAGCAAAAGCCTGGGGAATAACTACGCGGTGACGGACCTGGCGGAAAAAGGTTTTTCGCCGATGGGCTTACGGTATTTGTATCTGACAGTGCACTACCGCAGCCAGCAAAATTTTACCTGGTCGGCCCTGGCTGCGGCAGAGACCGCTTGGGACAAATTAAACGGATTTGTACAGGAAGTTAAATCCAAAAAGCAAGAAGCAAGGAGCCAATTGTCCCGGGAAAAATTGAGGAAGCTGGACGGATACAGAAAAAGGTTTGAACAGGCTATAAACGACGACCTGCAATTTCCGCAAGGCTTGGCGGTGATGTGGGAAATGCTGAAAAGCAATATTCCCGATTATGATAAAGCGGACACCCTTTTGGACTGGGATCAGATTCTGGGGTTGAAGCTGGGAATTTCTGACGAGGTTCCGGTACCGCAGGAAGTGAGGGAAATGGCCGCCCAGAGGGAGGAGTTGCGGCGCAAGGGCAAATTTGTGGAGGCGGACGAAGTGCGGGTAAAAATGGAAAAGCTGGGTTGGAAAGTGGAGGATACGATAATAGGGGCGAAAATAAAGAAGTTGATTGGTCGGGGTTGAAGGGAATAGTGCAGTTTTGTGTTACAATATTTGTATGGTTGGTCTGAAAATTGATCGAGCTGAGCTGGAAAAAATCTGCACCCGTTACGGGGTGGAGTTTTTGGGAGTATTTGGCTCCGTAGCCAGGGGGGAAGATAGTCCTGACAGCGATGTGGACATGCTGGTGAGGTTTGGGAAAAAAGGGGTCAAGGGGTTGATGGGGATGGTGGCTATGGAGAGGCAGTTGGGAGAGGTGTTCGGCAAGAAGGTGGATTTGGTGACCAGAGATTTCCTGAGTCCGTATTTTCGCGAAAACATTTTGGCAGAGGTGAAGCCTGTATATGGCAAAGCATAACGACCTGGTGTATCTGGAACATGTGATGGATGCAATTGGCAAGATTGAGGAGTACATAACAGGAATTGACGAAGCTAAATTTAAGTCGACATCCTTAATTCAGGACGGAGTTATTAGGCAGATTGAGATTATTGGTGAGGCCTTGCGTAATGTCAGTCGTGAGTTTAGGGAGAAATACTCTTACTTACCCTGGGACGACGCGATCGGGATGAGAGATAAACTGATTCATGACTACATGGGGGTGGATTTAGAAAAGGTATGGGAAACGGCAACTTTAGACATACCCCGGCTGAAAGACTGGGTAGGCCAGATAATCGAGGCTAATAATCAGATCGATATAACAAGTACCATGCGTTACAGAGATTCAAAGAATGGTTGATTGTATGGACTGGAAGAAGATATTAATCGGCGCAGGAATTCTTGATTTGGTGGCGGTGAATGCGGGGGGTGCTTATTTAGTTTATAAATTTTCAATTTTAAATTCTTATTCAAATTCAAAAGTTCAAATATCGAATGATCAAAAAACAGATAGTCGGGTTACCGACGAGGGTTGTGACAGGGATTGTGTGGCGAGCATGGAGGCGAGACTGGCGATTCTGGAAAGTAAAATAGGAGACGATCAGGGCGTGGCCACTCCACCGGCTCCGACTAAGAAAATCTTATACCCGCTAGTTTCGCCAAAGCCAAAAGTCCGGACCTCCAGTTATTTAACGGTGCCGGGGAGCGGCAGCAGCAGCAAGAACGATTGGGAGAGTTTGTCCGGGACGGAATTTTATTTTGACACCGGGGATTATCCGGGGTTGGCAGATGTTTACTTTGAAGTGAATATAAAATTATATAACGGTAACGGTATGGCTTACGTGCGGTTATATGACAGCACACACGGAGTGGGAGTGCAGGGGGGCGAAGTGCAGACAAAACTGCAGGCAAACAGCGTGGTGACTTCCGGCCGGGTGACTTTTTGGGGAGGGAGGAATCTGATCAAAGTCCAGGCAAAAAGCCTGACCGCGGATACGGCGGTTTTCAATTCCGGGAGACTGAAAATAATAACGGAAAATTAATCTTGACTTAAGCAGGTGTGCATGTTAATGTGTATGTGTATGTTGGATAAAAGGGTGCAAATATTATTTGATAAAAAGGATTACCAGTTATTGGAGAAGGTAGCGGGTAAGGAAGCGGTGTCCGTAGGGGAGTTGGTGAGGTTGTCGGTGAGAAAGCAATTGGCTGTCCATCGGGAGGTGGAAAAAAGAAAGCGGAGAGCTGTTTTTGAAAGTGTGCAAAACTGGAGGAGAAAATTTATGACTAAAAACCGACCTAAAATTACAAGCGAAGAGATTTTGGGGTGGGTCAGGGAAGGTAGAAAATATGAACTTGGTGGTTGACGCATCGGCAGTATTGGCAGTTTTACTGGGAGAGAAGGAGAATTCAAAGGTGGTTTTGACTTTGGCGAAAGCAGAATCTTTGCTGTCCCCGATGATAATTTTTTATGAGGTGTTGAATGGACTTAAGTATGGTGTGACGAGGAAGAGATTGATAAAGGAAGAGGCAGGGGAAGCATGGGAGAAGTTTAGAGAGTTGGGAATTGAAATGATAGAACAGGAAGGAGAAGCGGAGGCAATTTTTGAGCTGGCTTGTGACCGGAACATTTCGGTATATGATGCGGCATATATAGTATTGGCTAAAAAGTTTAAATGTCAATTGCTGAGCCTGGATAAAAGGCTGGCGGAATTGGTGTGACCGGGGCGGTGATATTTGATCTGGACGGGACGGTACTGGACAACGAAGGAGAGTGGGAATCGGTTTTTCGGCAGGTAGCTGAAAATAATAATCTTCAAAGTAAAGGAGCCTGGATACATGAGCCGGGGATCGGGATTACGGTGAATTGGAAGAGACATTTTTCGAGCGATCCCGGACTGGTGGATAAACTGACGCGGGAAACCTGGAACTTATATAACGAGATGTTCAAAGTTCAAAGTGCAAAGTTCAAAGTTAGGGAAGGAATTGTAGATTTGGTGGCGAAAATTAAAGGGCTGGGGTGGATGACGGCTTTGTGTACATCAAGTACCTGGAATGTAGTGGAACCGGAGTTAGCGGAATTGAATATGTATTTGGCTTTTGATGTGACGACGACGGGAGAGGAAGTACTGCTAGCCAAACCGGATCCGGAAATTTTTTTGCTAACAACCCAAAAGCTGGGGGTGGAGCCGGGAGAGTGCCTGGTGATTGAGGATTCATTGGCGGGGGTGAGAGCGGCCAGCTCGGGGGGGATGAAATCGGCGGGACTGGTATCCGGGTATGCCGGTAGGGAGGAATTGTTACAGTCCGGGGCAACTTGGGCCGTATATAAAATTGAGGAAATAGGACAGATACTGGATGGCTTAGTTAAGCTTAACAAATCGGATGTTGGAGAATAAATGTGTTCTATTTAGAAATAGGAAAATTTAAAAAGCAGGACCGAATGTAATACGAAGTTTTTGATTTATGGTTCGTGATTTGTGATTCTTGGTTTTTTGGGGGTTGCAAGAGGTTGACAAGTTTTGTTAATGTTGAACAGATGGAAGTCCAGATCAGAGACAGAGTGACGATCGGGGTGTTGGTAGGAGTGATTTTTTTGGTATTGGCCGGGGGGATATGGCTTCTGATCGGTGACAGGAAATCGCCTGGGGGGGATAGGGGAAAAGCGGAGGACGTAAACGCGGGCCTGGAAAAGGGGGATCTCGGTTATCAGGAGCCGCAGACGAAAGTGACGGTAGGGAGCAAGGCTATATCACGGGGGACTTTTATGAAAGCGGAGGGGGGTAAGATTTATTTTACGGAGGAAGGGGTGATGACGGTATTGCCTTTGACGGAAGAAGTATCTCTGCAGTGCACGGATCAGGACTTGGAAGGAGTGACAGAGTACGATTTTGAACAGGTGACGAAAATTATGGTGGTTGGGCCGGGGGAGTTGAACGACAAGGTCGCAGCAGGGGAACCGGTAGTGGTGTTGGCAAACCTGGAGGGAACGGAATATAAAGCGAATACGGTGGCGATAAGCGCGGAGGGGTGTGGTAAAATTTAGGGGAGGGTAATTCTGTAATGGCGGGATGAGCTAAAGGCCGAGGTGGGATGCGGTGTATTTTTTTGCTTCCTTCTCAAAAAAAGTGGCTATTTCATTGGGGCTGACACTGTCTTGTAAGAAGTCAGCCTCCATTTCCCCTAGGTCAGCTGTAAAAACGAGTTGTTCCAAGAATCGTTTGGGGAAGAACTCAGGGCCGAAGCGACATTGAGACTCGTTAGTTATTTGTTCGAGTGAAACAATTTTTCCGTGCAGAATGAAGTACATGTCAATGTAATCTCGCCAGAATCCTCTGCGACCAACGGTGTAGGCTTTATTGCTGGCTAGGTCGGCCAGGTGGAATAGCGATAGCGAGTCGGATTTAACGAGCGGGTATAAAGGAGGATATGGGTATGAAACTAATGTCAGCTTCAAGCCGGAGCGCGAAATTAGTGTTAACTGGTGTTCGTCGTCTACTGGGACTTTGTCTAATTTGTCTATTACGGCGAGAGCTTTCTGACGGACAGCGGGGGAGATGCCAGTCGGTAAAAATATGTCAAAATCTTCCGAAACTCTGTGTCCTAATTGCATGGCTTGGCGGTGTCTCCAGCCAGAACGCCTTTGTAGTGGGAAAAGATATCAAGTTTTTCCCACAGCTGTTTGTGCTGGTTATCTAGCCAATCGAGGTAAAGTTTGGTCATACTTTTCTCGTGGGGTAACATTGTCCGATAGATCGAAAAGAATTTTTTTAACGAAATGGAAAGTTCTAGGAAGATAGACTTTTAGAGGCTTTTCTACAAAGACCCGCTTCAGTTTTTCCCACCCGTAATGCTCTTTGGCCCATTTGATATCCTCTAGCCCTCCGTAAGCCAAGATTTGGTTAATGACGTACTGTTCGTCTTTTTCTAAATCCAAGTTGCGTACTCTTTTGGACCAAAGGACGCCTTGGAGTGACTGGGGAATCATGTGTTGATTTTAACATTTTGTAAGGTTGTGAGATACATCGGTAACACTTCACTGGGGGAGAAATTGCAATGACCCCGACTGGTACAAGCTGACATTGTCCCACTTTGGTAGTAAGTAAGGCTGTTTTGCTATCAGTAGGTTTAATAGAGCGGCCGTTGATGTTATATTACCAAAGGAGATTTCTTATCTATTATCTTTCTTGTGATGAAACGAACAATATACATTGCCAGACATGCACAGAAGGACGTTTAAATTAAAAATTCGACGCAAGATCAACTTAACCGTCAAATTACTGATATCGGCAGGAAACAATCGATGAAGCTGGGCGAACATTTGAGAGAGTTGGGAATTAAGAAGATATTTTCGAGCGACTTAGATCGGGCAGTCCAGACAACACGCATTGTGAAAGGGAAGCAGGCCCCTGCCTTTTTCCAGATCATCCAAAACGCAGGGAGTATATCTTGGAGTGTTGGGACAATTTGGATTTTACCCCTCCTCATGGTGAATCGTTTAAAAGTGCTCGAAAGAGATTTATGGGTTTTTTTAGGGAAATACTCAAAATAAAACTCGGTTCATTTCCCATTTTAATTATAACCCACGGCAGATTAATTAAACTCTCTTTAAGAGAATATATACTTGAGCTAAGTTGCGGCGAATCCATTTGAGGAAACAAAGGAAAAGTTTAAGATTATTAGATATAACGATAATTCATATCTTCCCGAAGAGTTGAAAGTTAGTTAATTGCAGTGTCAATCACTCGGTTAATATTCTGGTAATTCCGACAATTTCTCCGTTTTTCCTGGCAATCCAGAAACCAGCTATCTCTTTGAAATACTTGGCTTTTTGGCGGTCCTCGATCCTTTGGTAAGAAATGGCCATTTGCCAAATCTTAGCACAATTCTCCGGTTAGCCTATAGTTTTGCATTATTGTATTTGGGGTGGTATAATAGGTGTTCAGAATGAGGCAGGACAGGCCGATTTCAGAAATTAGTTGTTTTGGAGGCCTAACGGCCTGGGAGGTTTAGCCCCGATTAAGTCGGGGTTTTTTTAATGTATATGGCTGTTGCTGCTGGAGGTTTGGAAGTAAAAGAAATATCATTAACTGCAGCCTCGGAAGCTGAACGGCAAGCCGAGTTGCGGAAGGAAGCCAGGCAAGCCAGGCTGGTAGAGGAGAAAAGTGACACGCGGCAGTTATTGCGGCAGATGTATGGACCAGGGATTTATGTATTGACGGGGGAGGTGGAGAATGCTTTTGAAAACGGTGGAGTGGTGGGGGTCAAAAAAGTTGGCCGGACAGGGGTGGAGACTTTTGATCTGCAGATAGAGAAAGGAGCAATGACTGGGGAGACTTTGGCGGAGTGGACACATGAACAGGGGTGGGGAGCAGGTTTGGGGTGGGCAATAGGAAACGTGGTAACTTACTCAGGGCTGGCGCTGGCGCCGATGGCAGAGGTTATAAATAGACTGGCGGAATCAGAAAAAGCGGTCCGGGTAATAAACACGGCTTTGGCCCTTTGGCTGGCGGTAAGCGGGGGGATGCCGCACCGGGCAGGTACGGGTTTGGGAAAGCAAATTAACCGTCCGGATCAATCTGATATCACCCCGGGCAAGGACGGACCGCCGGGGTGGTATGTTACATGGGCGGCGATTATTGCCGGTTTTTTGGCAGCCTGCAGAGCGGCTTTGGCAGGGACGCCTCAAATTCCTGATGCGGGGGTGCCGACGGACCGACCCGGACCGGGGGTGACGGTAGTGCCAAGGGAGACGCCGACTCTACCGCCGACGGCGGGTGAAAACGGAGTAGTGCCAGCTACTACTCAGCCGCCCGAGACGTGCAAAATTGATGGGTTACAGCTGGGGTCAAAGTATCCGGCGGAGGTTAGCGGGCTGGTTAAGCCGATTGGTGAGTGGACCGATTCTGAAAAACAAAATATTGTAGACGCTGATGGGAACCCGATTTTTGCAGGAGTAAAAGCGATTGCCGATTCAGCTTGGGCGACCGGGCATGGCTTCCAAGTGGCGGGGACATGGGTAGGGAAAGGCTGCGGATACGGGTTGTTGTTTAAGGACGTCAACGGGAATCTGGTTTGGGCGGCGGACGGACAAGGACAGGCGCTGGGACGGCCGGATGGCAATGGTATCGGTGTGGGGTTTGTGACCATGCCGGGTTTTGGCGGGCCGGGAGAGCCGGGGCTGATAGTGGGGAAAGAGCAGGAGCTGGTATGGATTGCTGACGGGGTGGTGGTGGGGAAGGCAGATCCGGTGCGGCACGTGTGGAATAAATTGGAGGCGGCGGCAACGCCGGAGCCAACGGCGGTGGTATCCGAGTGGTGGACAGGGGAGCTGTCAGATATGGCAAGACTGCTTTCTAAAGGAGGGCGGTTTCGTGAGAAAGAGTATAAAGAGTATGGGGAATTCAATGGGTCACCAGTTTATCCTTTGACGGTGGTGAGTGTGACAGAAGACGCGAAAAAAGGAACTCGGGAAGTAGTTTGGGGTTTTAGGATTGACGATAAATCGCTGATGATGAAAGTATGGTATGCAGATTGTAAGGTCAAGTCTGCCGTCGGGGATGCGACGGCTAACTTCACAAGGTGGACAAAATATTCTTTAAAACCGGGCGATTTGGGAAATCCCCAACTGACTGGGTTGTTTGTAAAGTGGGATGTAGTAGTTGTGGAGTGGGGACGGGATCCGGAGGAGTGTCAAAGAAGGTTTGAGGGTTTGGAAGTCAGACCGGGATTACTGGACGAGTTAAGAGCTTTCTTTACAGACGGGGTGGTACCGGCTGATTGGCCGATTCAGGTGATAAATGGCCAGCCGGTTTATGATCTGGGGAGATGGATGGTGGTAGGTACGGATTAATTGAGTGGTTGACTGGGGGAGGGGAATTTGGTTTGATTTATTGATGGGAGGTTGGTTGAGGTCGGCTGTGTTAGTAAGTTTGGTGGGAGCAGTGATGTTTGGGGTGGGGTATATTGGGATGGTGAAATTTTATAGTTACGGAGGGTTTGATTCGGTTAGAAGTAAAATCGGTGGGCAAATTCGCCCTTCCGTGACTACGATGGTATCCGGAAGTAAGTTGCCACAGCCAGTTGTAAGCGGGGCGGCGAAGAAGACTGAATACCGGGAATACGAAGGGATAGGGATGTTTTATGTGCAAACCAGCTTCCCTTTAACTGTCGTGAGTGCGGTGACGGATGCCTCAATCGGGATCACGGAAACGGTCTGGAAGTTTGAGGCGGGGGGGAAGCCGATGATGATTAAATTAAGATCAGGGGAGTGTGAGATAAAATATCCCGGCGGAAAAGTCGGCCGTATCGGGATGAGGGGAAAGACTTTTAAGGCGGGGGATTTGGGCTTACCCCGTTTTGGAGGAGTGAGCAAAAAACTGACAGTAGAAGGGAGTCCTGAATGTAAAAAGTTAATTGAGGAGTTGGAACCGCGGACGGGATTGAGTGAGGAGCTGGAGGCTTTCTTTATACAAGGGGTAGTGCCGGTCGGCTGGCCGGTAGAAACCATTGAGGGGCAAAAAGTATATAATCCGCAACGGTGGGTGGTGATGGACACAGTGACTAAGTTTGAGTAGTTGACCTGACTCGTGAATTTTGGTTTGATTAGAACAATGAAAGGATGGGTGTTGGCGGCCGCAGTTTGGTTGGGGCTGGTGGCCGCGGCGGGATGGTGGGCAGGGGCGGTGAAGGCTCAGACATGCGGTGATTATTTAACAATAGATAGATTTGAATGCGAGCCTCCAAATCAGTTTAATGAATGTACTGGATTACATTTTCCGCCGGCTGATCCTGATTATGACGCGGCGTGCACCCAAGGCGCGACCAGTTGCAAAACAACATTTAGCCAGTGTACTAACGAAAGCACGTGCAGTTACGATGCGGTTTATGATAGATGCAATTGTAATCAATATAAACCAGACTGCTGGGAAGGAGGAGGGGGAGGAGGGGGTGGTGAGCCTGCGGGTTGCGACGCAACAAGAACGAAAATTTCAAACCTGAGGATATATCGGGATGTGAACGGAAACGGGCTTTTTGATGACGGACCGACGCAGTGGTATCAGAGTAACGGGGCGGGGTCGTGCGGGGGGTGGAATTATTTCCCCGGCATCATAGTGAGGACTCAAAATTCAGAACAGGATAATAAGCCGTTTCATACCGCTTGTACTACTGACGGTTTTTCGATTCCCTACCTGAGCGGAAAAATAAGTGACGCCAACAATGTGAGAAATTTTGCTATTTGGCTGGAGGGAATACCTGCGGGCTACGTGGTGAGCGGAATAGGCGGAGCGGCGGCAGATGCCGGTAAATGCTTTTTTGACGGCGCTACCGGGAAGGCGATATGCAATTTAGACGGGTGTACAAACTCTTTGTATTTTCTGGTGAAATCGACTCCTCCGACCTGCAGTCTTTCGCCGGCCGGAAACGCGACAGTCGCTGTGGGAAGCACAAGTACTTATACTGCCACTTGTTCAGATGCTGATGCCGCTATTACAAAGTGCCGGGTGTTATATAACTCGACCTCCGCATCCAACGGGGCAGCGGGGTGGACATACAAATCCTGCAATTCTTCCCCATGCGCTTTTCCAATTACCTGGGATACTGTTGGTTCATATTATATTACAGCCGATGCGCAGGATAGCGGCGGCACTTGGGGATCGGGAAACCCCTGGTGCGAGTGGGCCCCCAACCCGCCGAGTACTCTTAACTGTAACGCCTCCAATACTTATGATTGCGGTAATTCTGATGTGTATACGGTTACTGTGGTGACCCCGACGCCAACACCAGCATTACCGTGCCCGACGCCGGCTCTGCAGGTGCCGGACCAGGAATGCGACGCGTACAACAACCGGGATATTGATTTTGACTGGAATAATATTGCCGGTACCAGCCGGTATCAGTGGCAGGTGGACAATGAAAGCACTTTTTCTTCACCTATACTGGCGGGTAGAAACGATATCCCGATTTCGGAGCATATTTGGGAAGATGTGAGCTCATACGGGCCGAGATACGCACGGGTACGGGCTTATGAAAGTACCAGCTGCAGCCTGGGGCCTTGGAGTGCCGTCCGGAGTTTTACGGTATCTGCGTGCCCGACGCCCACACCGGGACCATGCCCGGCACCTCTTATGGACTGGCCGTCGGTAGTGTGCGTGGACGGGAAGGAAAGAATTACCTGGGATTGGAACGACGTCCCCAATGCTTCCGAATACCGGTTCCGGCTGGACGATTCAAACCCGCAGGTAGCTCCGTATTTGGGCAGCAGTCTGACGACAGAATCGGCTAGAACTCCTGCGGACCAGACTACCGGGGTGGTGCATTGCGGTCAAAGCCAAGTGAATGCGTTGGCTTCGGTATCCCCAAGCAGCTGCACTGTTCCCGGGAACTGGAGCAACGTGACCTGTGAGTCCCGGACTTGTCCGTCGCCCACCCCGACGATTCCCCCTAACTGTATTTTCAATCTGGTGCCCGCGACTCTGACCAGAGTTGTGGGGGGTACGGCCGGGATTCAGGGAGTACCCCAGCCGACGGGAGGAACGGTGAGCTCGGTGAACTTCTTTTCTTCTAATATTTCTGTAGCCCAGGTCAATCCGGGAAGTGACATTTCTTCGCCTTATAATAGTACGGTGTCATGTGTGGCAGGCGGGAATGCGACAATCACCGGGCGGTGCATGATGAGCGGAGTAACCAGGGGATCGGATACGACAGCAGTTTCGTGTGTGACCCCGACCCCGACACCGGTGGGGCCGACGAATACCCCGACCAGAACCCCGACGCCGGGGCCGACGAATACACCCACCCGGACTCCGACACCCGCGCCGTGTAACTGCACAGTCAACCTGGTGCCGGCGGCACCGGCCTCGATACCGGTAGGGGGAACCACTGCTTTCCAGGCCAATCCGAGCATCACCGGCGGAGCGTGCACTGTCGATGAAGTGCTGTTTTCCTCTGCACCGGCGGGAATCGTGAGTTTGAGCCGGGCGGTGGATGCATCGTCGCCGTATACTTCTACCGCTACCGGCCAGGCATCCGGAAGCACGACGGTGACATCCCAGGTAAGGCTGACAGACGGGGTAATCCATTGCTCGGACAGTTCAGTGCAGGTGGTGGCCAATGCTACTCCCACGCCGACACCCACCTGCGCACCGATTAATCCACCGGCCTCGGTGAACGTCAACGATACCGGCGGGAATATCCGGGTGAACTGGACGGACAGTTCGACAAATGAGACCGGATTTAACGTATACCGCAGGGAAGGAGCCAATCCGTATGCCGTACAGCCGGGAATGCCGCTGGCAGCCAATACCACGAGCTGGAACGATCCGGGGGAAACCTGCGGAGTGACTTACTCTTACGGGGTGACGGCGCTCCTTTCCACGGCACCACCCGGCTGCTCTAATGAAAGCAGTATGACGACCGGTATCGGGGGGTGCGCAGTGACTGCTCCGTGGTTCCAGGTAGGCGGGGGAGGTAATGCCATAGCTGCAGCCGGAGATGTGGGAACGGGACTGCCGCCCGGA